>Ga0172379_10000049_pt1 | contig 295633 bp, 282 predicted proteins | sample GrowelOW334metaG_FD_119756 | JGI IMG/M metagenome (GOLD analysis project Ga0172379, IMG submission 119756) | Groundwater microbial communities from an aquifer near a municipal landfill in Southern Ontario, Canada - Groundwater well OW334 metaG | ecosystem: Environmental > Aquatic > Deep... | reverse complement strand
TGGTAAACCCACTCGTCAATGAGTAACTTGAGCTTGTACCAACTTAAGTTACTGTGTTTAATTTTTGCATACATACCCCCAGTTTACCACTGAAGAAGACCAAAGATTCTAGGCCAGACCGTATTTTGAGGGGGTGAATGTTGGTTTAAGGATCGACTTCAACAACCAAGGCGGTCCGAAAGTCACTGTCGGCAACGACAATGAGGGCCCGATCGGTTTCGTTCTTTCGCTCTATGAGCGGGAGGAAGCCATTGTCTTCAAGGACCTTTACATTGGAGGCAGTAACTCCTCAAGCGGAGTGAACAGCTTCTTGGATTCGGAGCGCGATGCTCACCTGTGGGTGGATGTCTATGTTTATAACAATGTATTGGCAGCTGGCATCTACCGACTGGTGCGTTTGTTCCCCGACACTTGGGAGCAGGCACTCACCGAAGTGTTTGGTGATAGCTGGTTGCTCAATCACTACTACACGGACATTCAGCTAGAGTGAGTTTGATGGTCAGACGCGTTCTCTTTCACAAGCCCTGGTGCGCAAGTACCGGGGCTTTCTATTTTCTTCCAAAATGTACTATAATTAAGTCATAATCATTAATTTTATTAATTATGATGTTAGGTTATTTTTTCGTAGTTTTGGGTATCTTTCTGTTGCTCAAGGCCATGGGTATAATCATGGCTAGTTTTTGGGGCTATTTTTGGGGTATTGCCTTGGTAGTACTTGGCTTCAGCATGATCAACAAAAAAAGCGATCGTTGTTGCTGGGGCTTTTGGAATCACAAAAAAGATCATCAACATAAAGACGAGGGTGAGCTATAATGCTCACGGTCAAGCAAGATAAGATAATAGAATATGCTACAAGCAAATCCAAGTTTATTGGCTTTGCTTGTGTTGTGGGTGATTTAGAGCAAGTGCAGAAAATTTTAGGTACCATCAAAAAAGAATATCATGACGCCTCGCATATTGTGTATGCTTATCGAGTGAAAGAGGGCGGGCAAGTGAAAGAAAAGTTTTATAACAGCCACGAACCAAGTAATTCGGCTGGCCGGCCATTACTTTATCTTTTGCAAAAAAAAGAATTAATGAACTCGATGTTAGTTGTCGTCCGTTATTTTGGTGGGAAAAAATTAGGCGTCGGTGGCCTAGTGCGCGCTTACACTAGTTGTGGTCAGCTGGCCTTGGAAGATAATATAAAAAATTATTAATGCCAGTAGTGAGTAAAAAAATAAAACATCAGGGTCAAGAATTAGTTTTTGATATCAAAAGACGAGCCAGAATAAGATATTTGCGTCTAGCCATTGATGCTTCCGGTACTCTGGTATTGACCGCGCCAAAGGCCTATCCGTTTTTTTTGATAAAATTATTTGTGACCAATAAATGGATTTGGATTTTGCAAAAAATAGAGCAGAAAAAAAATAGTCCAAGTTTATTAGCGATCGGGCATACTAAGGCGGAAATAGATCAGTATAAGAAAATTACTAAAAATCTGGTTTTAAGAAGAATCGAATATTTTAGTAAGTATTATCGCCCACAGGGCGACCACCCTGTGGGTGGTAAGAAAATTTCGGTGCGTAACCAAAAAAGCCGTTGGGGCTCTTGTTCATCAAAAGGTAATTTGAATTTTAATTATCGTTTATGTCTGTTACCATCGGAATTAGCTGATTACATAATAGTCCACGAATTGTGCCATTTGCAAGAAATGAATCATAGTCAGCATTTTTGGCTTTTGGTGGCTCAAACGCAGCCAAATTATAGACTGTTGAAAAAACAGTTAAAAAGTATATAAAATTGGCTAAAATTAGCCAATTTTTTTATTTGCCAGAAAAAGTATATTTTGCTAAAATTAAAGGAATAAAACAACATGAGGGTTGATATTATTTTATCTAAAATTGAGGATTTAAAAAAAATTGTTGAATTGAATTGTTGAATTGAATAGTCGTATTTTTGCTGGTATGTATGAAAATGAGCCCTATAGTTTAACTCAGTATCAAGAGCGATTAAAAGACAAAAAATATTTTCTTTTGAGGGCTATGATAGAAGGTCAATTGGTAGGTAATGCTGTGTCTTATGTGGATAATAATGGTTTGTATTTGTGGGTAATGGGCGTGGACAAAAATTTTAGACGACAAGGCATAGCAAATCAGCTTCTGGATCATTCCGAAAAAATCGCTAAGGAAAATAATTTACAACAAGTCAGCGCCAAAGTTTATGATGTTTCGCCAGAAATGAAAAATTGTCTAGTAAGCCGAGCTTATGAGTTGTTAAAAATCGAGGAATCAAAAGTTAATAAAAAATATAACGCTAATTATTATTTACTTAAGTTAAAATAAATTTATGCCAGACAAGAAATATCAACGTCCAAATTGGGATCAGTATTTTATTGCCATTACCAAAATTATTGGCACACGTAGTTCTTGCGATAGATTAAGAGCTGGAGCTGTTTTAGTCAAAGATAATCGCATTATCGCCACTGGTTATAATGGTGCTCCGCAAGGTTTACCAAATTGTGATGAAATAGGTCATATGATGGAAGAAGGGCACTGTGTACGCACGATTCATGCGGAGCATAATGCTATTTTGCAGGCCGCTAAACTATCGGGCACTAGTACTGATGGTACTATACTGTATATGAAGTACTTACCCTGTATTCATTGTTGTAAATATATTGTGGCGGCGGGGGTTAAAAGAGTAGTGTATGTTGCTGATTATCGGGCATCAATAGCTACCGATTATTTGAAGAGTGCTGGTATTGATGTTGATCTTTATGAAGAAAACGATGCTTGGAATGATATGGCTATAGATTTGTTTTCCAAAGATGTAGAAGTGATGAAGCCCAAAGAGGGCGATGTAAAAATTAAAGAAGCATAAATGGAAAAGAAAATAGATTTTACAGTGGGCGCTTGTATTATTTGGCAAGACAGAGTCTTAATGATGTTTCATACTAAGTTGAGCAAATGGCTTTTTCCCGGCGGTCATGTAGAAGCCAATGAAACGCCAGACATGGCTTTGCGTCGCGAAGTCAAGGAAGAAACTGGTTTGGATATTACTTTTTTGCAGCCCAGTGTTTTGCCAAAGCAAGCAGAGGAAATAGAGGTCTTGGCCTTATCATTTCACAATAACTTGCATCAGGCTGGCGATCATTTACATTATCAGCCCCACTATTTATGTTCTACCAATACGGCTGATTTTGTGCAAAACTCTGAAAGTAAAGAAATGCGCTGGTTTGCCGCTGGCGAAGTGGAGGCTTTATCTGATTGTCCGGATAACATCAAGGTGATTGCTAAATATGCTTTTGAAAAATATAAAGAAATAAATCATGGATAAAAAGATTTTTGGAGTTACTGGTCTGATGGCCTGTGGTAAAGGTACGGTAGCTAAATATTTTGTTGAAAAATATGGAGCACAGTCTTTTCGTTTTTCTACTTCTATGCGTGATTTATTGGATCGTTTGTACTTGCCGCAATCTAGAGAAAACATGAGCGCTATTTCTCGCATTACTCGTGAAGAATTTGGTCAGGATTTATATGCCAAAGTCATGGCGAGAGATGTAGACAAGGCTGACAGCAACATAGTAATTGTAGAGGGCATTCGTCGTCAAGAGGACGTGCAAGAGTTGAAAAAATTAGCAAATTTTAAATTGGTAGCCATCGAGGTAGATATGAAGACTCGTTGGGAAAGACTTAGACTCAGAGGCGAAAATCCAGGTGATGCCAACAAGAGTTGGGGGGAATTTCAAGAAAACCATGAGCTTGAAACTGAACTCACAATTCCACCAGTAATGAAAACAGCTGACATCAAAATTGATAATAATGGTAGTGCAGAGGATTTGTATAAACAATTAGATGAATTAATAAAATAAGAATGAGTATTTCTGACTTAAAACACACAGTCAAAGAATTAAAAAGCGGGGGCATGGTTATGATTTTGGATACTGGCGCAGTGATCAATTCAGAGTCAGAAGCCATGATCCAAGCTTTGCATTCGCGATCCACTGGTGGAGTCAAAAGCCATTTAGAAACTTTGAGCAAAAAAGGGCCGGAAAATTTCATGGCCAATTTTTATGTTGGCTATGGTCATAAGTCCATTGGCGATTGTGGCAGTATCACACTATTTATAGAAGGTGTGTCAATGCTGGCGGCCAAAGCTATTCAAGACTGGCCGCTTTATAGTGGACAAGAAGCGTCAACGCGCTATGTGGATTTTTCCAAGCAGATGTTTATTGACCCAGTGGGGACTGTTGAGTCAAAAGAGATTTTAGAAAATTGGCGCCAGTTTTATCTAAAGTCAAGAGAAGCAGTAGAGGATTCATTGAAAAAGCAATTTCCCATCCAAGCCGGCGAAGAAGAAAAAATATACAACAAAGCCATTAGCGCTAGGGGTTTTGATATTTTGCGCGGATTTTTACCAGCTGGCGCTTCTACCAATCTGGCTTGGCACAGTAATATGCGTCAAGTAGCTGACAAGCTAATGCTTTTGAGGCACCATCCTTTGCCTGAACTTAGGGATGTTGCTGATAAATTACAACAAGCACTGTTAGAAAAATATCCCAGCTCTTTTGGACACCAGATTTTTGAAACAAGCGAAAATTATAATGAGCAGTGGATGAATGAGGATTATTATTTTACTCATCGTGCTTATGCAGCCACCACTCTTTTGCATAACGGCATAGATAAAAAAAGTTTAAAAAATTTCCAAAAAGTTTTGGCTGGTCGTCCCTTAAAAACTGATTTGCCAAAAATTGTAGCCGAGGCCGGAACAGTGCAATTTGGTTTTATGTTGGACTTTGGATCTTTTCGCGATATTCAGCGTCATCGAGCCGTGATTCAGCGTATGCCACTTTTGACTACTGAGCATGGCTTTGAGCAATTTTATCTGGATTTTTTGCCCGATGATGTGCGTGAAAAAGCCAAGGAGTTGATTGTCAGCCAAGAGCTTAAAATAGAAAAATTAAAACTTGATCCCAAAATAGCTCAGTATTATACAGCCATGGGCTATAATCTGCCCAACCAAGTCAGGGGCGATTTGCCGGCCTTGGTTTATCTGGTGGAATTGCGTTGCACTAGATTTGTACATCCGACTTTGCAGAAACGGGCCATTGAAATGGCCAAGATTTTGGAAAAAGAATTTGGCGATTGCGGTTTAAAAATATATTTAGACAAAGAGCCCAATCGTTTTGATATCAAACGCGGGGAGCATGATATTGTGATGAAGCCACAATGAATCCGGTTAGAAATTCACGGAACTATGTTTAGAGAAAGATAAAGTACTTAGTAAACATTTTACTTTAGTTATAAATTAATTTAATTATTTAAATTTCTAACCGGATGAAAATAAACGCTAAAAGATTGTATCCAGACGCGACTTTACCGCAGGCCATGCGTGAAGGTGACGCGGCTATGGATTTTTCTAGCTACCGAGATTATGTGATTAAGCCGTGGCAAAGGATAGTGGTAGAAACTGGTGTAGCCATTGCTGTGCCCTTGGGTTATTGGGGCAATGTCAGAGACAGGGGTGGTTTGCCAGCCAAACATGGTTTGCATACTATGGGTGGTGTTTTTGATTCTAATTACCGAGGCGAAGTGCAAATTATTATGATTAATTTGGGCAGAGAAGATTATCAGATAAAAAAAGGCGATCGCATTGCTCAGATGCTCATAGAAAAGCACGAAGACATAGAAATACAAGAAGTAGAGGAGCTTGATCAAACTAATCGGGGAGAAAATAGATTTGCGTCGAGTGGGTATTAGTTTGATTGTTAATATAAAATATGGGTATGAATAAATCCTACAAAGATTTTGCCATAGATATTTCCAAAAAAGCCGGAAAAATTATTAAAGATAATTTAAGAACGGATCATTTTAAGGATTATAAAGAAGATGGTTCGCCGGTGACCAAAGTAGATTTGGCCATTAATCAATTAATAGTTTCTTCGGTCAATAAATATTTTCCAGAACACGATGTGCTAGCCGAAGAAGGTAATTCTTTACACAACAAAAGCGACTATATTTGGCTTTGTGATCCAATAGATGGCACTATACCATTTTCACATGGTATACCTCTGTGTACTTTTTCTTTGGCGCTAGTTTATAAAGGCCAGCCAATATTGGGTGCGGTCTATGAGCCGTTTACTGATAAATTATTTTTTGCCGAAAAAGGCCAGGGCGCCTATCTTAATGGAAAAAAAATAAAAGTTTCTGGCGCTAATATTCCTGAACATAGCTTGGTTGCTTTGGAATATTTTTATTACTCAATTTTCGATTTATCAGATTTACTTGGTATATTAGAAAAACAGAATATTCATGTCAATAAATATTGCTCATTTATTTATGAAGCCACCTTGGTAGCTAATGGTGTTTATTTGGCCGCAATTTTTGCCGGAAAAACAGCCCATGACGCCGCGGCCATAAAAATAATAGTGGAAGAAGCGGGTGGCAAAGTGACAGACATTTTTGGTAATGAGCAGTTTTATAATCAAGATATCAAAGGAGTATTAGTGAGTAATGCTTTAACACACAATTTCTTTTTAGAGCAGATTAAGAAATCTTTAGTAAAAAAATAAAAAATGACTGGAAAATTTATCGTCTTTGCCCTTCGACTTCGCTCAGGACTTATTGATGATTTAAACAATATGACAATAATAAGCTGTAATTTAAAGAAATATGTTAGGCAAGTTTATTGTCTTTGAAGGCGGAGAAAAATCAGGCAAAAGCACACAGCTAGAATTGCTGAAAAAATATTTGGAAGATAAAAATTTTCAAGTTGTTTTGACGCGCGAGCCGGGAAGTAAATTATCTACGATTACGCAAAGTATTCGCGAAATTATTTTGAATAATAAAAACACTAATCTGACGGCTCGTGCAGAATTATTATTATTTTTGGCTGATCGCTCCCAACATGTGTCAGAAATTATAAAACCAGCCCTGGACCAAGGAAAAATTGTTTTAAGTGATAGATTTGACGGTTCCAGTTTTGCTTATCAGGGTGCAGCTCGTCATTTGGATTTAGAAGAGTTAAAATCTATCAATAATTGGGCTAAAAGCGGCCTAAACCCTGATTTGGTGATATACTTAGATATAACACCAGAACAAGCGTCCGAGCGTTCGCGTGATGAAAAACACGACCGTTTGGATGCTGAGGTGAAAAGTTTTCACGAAGCAGTGCGAGCCGGTTATTTGGAGCAAGCCAAGCAAACCAATTGGGTGACAGTTTCGGCCGTAGGCGAGATTGAAGAAATTTTTGAAAAAATAAAGTTGGCTGTAGATAAAATTATTTAATAGAGTAGATATGAGTAAATACGAAACAATAATTGGTTTGGAAATTCATTTGCAACTCAAAACAAAAAGTAAAATGTTTTGTGCTTGTTCCAACGACGGTGAAAATCAAAAACCCAACACCACTGTCTGTCCGATTTGCTTGGGACATCCCGGCACTTTGCCAGTAGTCAATAAAGAAGCCATTAAGCAAGCAGTGCTTTTGGCCGTGGCTTTGGGTTTTAAAATAAATAAAAAATCCAAATTTGACCGCAAAAATTATTTTTATCCAGATTTACCAAAGGGTTATCAGATTTCGCAATTTGATGAACCTTTGGCTTCTGATGGGCGTTTGATCATGGAGTATGAAAAAAAGAAAATCAGAATTGGTTTAGAGCGTTTGCACGTAGAAGAGGACTCAGCCAAAAATATTCATAATAAAAATGAAACACTAGTTGACTTCAATCGCGCTGGTACGCCACTGGCGGAAATTGTGACTAGGCCGGATTTTCGTGAGCCAGCTCAAGCTAAGATATTTTTGCAAGAACTTAAGAATATTGTCCGCTATCTAGGTGTGTCTGATGCTGATATGGAAAAAGGGCATTTAAGATGCGATGCCAATATTTCTTTGCGTCCTAAAGGAGATTTGAAGCTATATCCTAAGACCGAAATAAAAAATATGAATTCCTTCAAAGCCGTGGAAAAAGCCCTGCATTATGAAGTGGAGCGCCAGACCAAACTTTGGGAGCAAAAAAAAGCGCCAAAGCAGACAGCTACTCGTGGCTGGGATGATGACAAACAAATTACCGTGGAGCAGAGAACAAAAGAGGGTTCCTCAGATTATCGCTATTTTCCTGAGCCAGATTTGCCACCACTTATTATTGATAAAGAGATTTTGGATTTTGCTAAGCAGAATTTGCCAGAATTGCCCTTGGCTAGGCAAAGTCGTTTTCAAAAGGAATATGGCTTAAATATCGAAGAGGCCAGATTTTTGGTCAATGAAAAATTTTGGTCGGGCTACTATGAACAAGTAATGAGTGAACTTAGGGCCTGGCTATGTCGAGCGGAAAAAATTGATCCCGATAGTGCCAAAGCTGACCATGTATGGGATGAGCATAAAGCCAAATTTGCCAAACTTACTTTTGGTTGGTTGACGACAGAATTGTTTAAATTATTAGGCAACTATTCTGATTTTACTAAAACAAAAATCAGTCCAGAAAATATGGCCGAATTAGTAAAATTGGTTTATCAGAAAAAAATAAACAGCTCAGCTGCTCAAAGCATTTTAGCGAAGATGTATAAAACCGGCGATGATCCTTCGGTGCTGGCCGAAAAAATGGACCTAGCGCAAATTGACGATGCTGGCACACTAGAAGATATGGTGATGAAAATAATCATGCTACATCCAGAACAGACAGACAAATATCGCTCGGGTAAAATTGCTCTTTTGCAATTTTTTGTGGGTTTGGTCATGAAAGAAAGTAAAGGTAAAGCCAACCCCAAAAAAGCAGAGGAGATATTAAAAGAAAAGTTGAAATAAATTTTGATTTAAAGCGTATTTTTGGTATAATAATATATTAAATATTTTAATTAAAATAAAATATGTCTAAATATAAATTATTTTTGTCTTTAGTTTTCATTGGTATTGGTCTAGTTGGCGTATTATACAATAGGGGTGGTGCTTATGCCGCCTCTTCTCTAGCTAATCGTCTCCAAGGCTACATCCTCCTCCAAGTAGAAAGTCTTGGAGAAGCTTGGTATATAATCCCCAAAGACCAAACTAGGGTATATATGCCCAATGGTTCTTCAGCCTACCAAATAATGCGTTACCTCTCTCTAGGTATTACTAACGCAGACCTCTCTAAGATACCAGTAGGTATAGAACCCAGATTCAATGATCAGGATATAGATAATGATGGCCTCTCTGATAAGCTAGAAGAAGGATTAGGTACAGATCCTAATAAAGCAGATACAGATAATGACTCCTTCTCAGATGGTGAAGAGCTAAAGAACAACTATAACCCCTTGGGAGCCTCTAAACTTACCTACAATACTACCTTAGTAAATAGACTCAAAGGATACATACTCTTACAAGTAGAAAAACAAGGTCAAGCGTGGTATCTAAACCCTAAAGACGGCAAAAGATACTATATGCAAGATGGAGATGCTGCTTACCAGATAATGAGATTCCTATCTTTAGGTATTACTAACAAAAACCTTGATACTATCTCTATCTCTAAGAAGACCTTTACAGTAGATACTACACCACCTATTAGTACTCCTAATCCAAGTACTCCTACTACTACACCACCTGTTACTCCAACCCCAACACCTCCTGGAGGTGGTGGTGGAGGCGGTGGAACTACTCCACCAGCGCCTGACTATGACAATGACAATGATGGCTACAACGCTACTGCCAATGGTGGTAGTGATTGTAATGATAATAATGCTAGTATCAGGCCCAATGCTACTGAGATATGTGACAGTGTAGATAATAACTGTAACAACCAAGTAGACGAGGGTAATGTCTGTACTGTAACCCCACCTGACCATGATAATGACAATGATGGCTACAATGCAGTAGCCAATGGTGGAGATGATTGTAATGACTCTAGTGCTTCTATACATCCTGGGGCCACTGAGATATGTGGTAATAATGTAGATGAAGATTGTAGCGGGGCTGATTTGTTGTGTCCAATAATAGGCGCCAATTGCAGTAATGGGGTAATCAGTTCTAGTTGCTTTTGTGGTGGTACTACTTATACTAGTGGCTACTGTTGCAGTAATGTATGGAATCCCAGTAGTTGCAGCCAAACTTGGTCAGCAGTTTATAATAGAGATTTTTCTTCCGGTACGGTGACCGACGCTTATATGTCTGCTCCTTTTGGCTTAGCTCCAATGTGTACTTTACAGAATAGTCAATTTTATGATGACCTATCTAACGGCACTGACAAAAGAATGCATCGCCTACCCATAAATTTAACAACCTTAGGCGTAGAGTCTAGAGGTGAATTTTATGTTAAATCAGATTTGCGCATAAATAATACTAATCGCTGGTGTTGTGTAGTAGGTGATGGTTGCCCCGGTACTTCGCAGACTTGCCCAGGTGGCATAGACGGTGCTAAATTTTTCTATGCCTTCGGACTAGATGGAGTGTCTTGGGTAGTGGAGTCAAATCCTGGTTCGCCGACTGATATGGCTAATTGGCATTTTTTTGATAATCGTATGGGTGGCACGGGTTATAATAGAAATTTTTCTTCAAGTGTTTTAGCTAATATGGCTGATGGCAATACTCATACTATAGTTTGGTATTTCAAGCACAATACTCAAACCGGCAGTACTTGGAATAGTGATGGTGTTTTTGAATTTTATTTTGATGGTCAGAGGGTTTATCGGGTTACAGATGTACCATATACAACGGCCTCAATAGACGGCACATTTAATCGCATTGATAAGCCAGTTACTTATTTTGGTGGCGGTGCTCATTTGCAAGGACCTTGGCCTTATTGGTTGGATAATTTGCAAGTATTCAGACCAAGTTCTAGTTCAGTATCTTGTGACTTTGATCAAGATGGTTATATCAATATTGGTAATGGTTGTGGTGGTAATGACTGTAATGATGCTAATGCTACATTGCATCCCGGAGCTATTGAAATTTGTTCAGATGGCGTTGATCAAGATTGTAATAATTTAGACCTAATCTGTTCTACTTGCTCCCAAGGAGCTATTACTTCTCGTTGTCTGTGTGGCGCGACCCCATATACTTCTGGTTATTGTTGTTCCAATGTTTATCAAAGTAATGCTTGTTCAGCTTCTGATACCACAGATCCTTCTGTCCCTACCAACCTTCAAGCTTCAGTCTCCGGTACCCAAGTGGCTCTTACTTGGGTAGCTTCGACTGATAATATCGCTACCACGGGTTATAGTATTTTAAGATCTACTACTAATGGTAGTGGTTATCAACCCCTAGCTACTTCTAATACTAATTCTTACACTAATACTGGCCTAAGCTATTCTACTACTTATTACTATGTAGTCAGTGCTTATGATGCGGCTGGTAATACTTCAAATAACTCTAACCAAGCTGTAGCGGCTATTGCTAGTGCGCCACCAGTAGGTAGTGGGCCGAGTATTAGTGGACTTTCTTCTGCTACTTTAGTGGATGGTCAATCTTACACTATATCGGGTAGTGGGTTTGGAGCGAAGAACCAAGTTGAGCCGTTATCTTATCTCGGTTATAATATAGAGAATGGAATAGTTGGAGAAGATTTTAGTGCTTCTGGATGGGTTAATGATGATGGTGATGGTCAAGGAGCTTTGTCCACAATTCCAAATAGTAATTCAGTTTATAGTAACGAAAGAGCACATAGTGGGGGAAATTCTTTATTGTTTGATTTTTCACAAGGATCATGGTCACAAATTAGGTTTGATAGTGGCGCCGGTTACGATCAATTTTATGTTACAACGTGGGTTAGATTAATAAAAAATGATAGCTGTAATCCGTTTCAGTGGAAAAATTGGCGGGTGAGTAGTAGCCCAGGTTATAGTGCTAATGATGAACCGACAACGGCAGAGATAATAGGAGACCATTGGTGGAGTACTGACCATTGGGGTAACAATGGCGTGCAGTGCTATTATAATGGTGGAACAATGGGGGGTTATCCTACTAGTATAGCCGGCGATGCTTTTCCTTTTAATCAATGGCAACGCATAGAGCAATATTATCAAAGGAGTTCTTTGCCCAGCACAGCGGATGGCTTGACTTGGATTAAAAGGATAGGTAGATCTGGTTATTTGGCTTATGTTAATTCTTTTATAACCCATGATGCTGATGATGGAAGATGGCGTTATTTGAGGATGGGTCAAAATTATGGCAATTTACCATCGGGATGTGTAGCAAATTTCCAGGTATATTATGATGATATTTATGTTGATAATACTCAAGCCAGAATAGAAATTTGTAATAGTCAAAATAAAGATTCAGCTACTCAGTGTGAAATCCAAATTCCGCACACCACTTGGAATGATGGTCAGATTCAGATCACAGCCAATCGCGGTTCCTTTATTGCTGGTCAATCAGCTTATCTGTATGTAGTTGATTCCAATGGCAACGTGAATAGCAGTGGTTATCAAATAAGTTTTTAAAGGAATAATGGCGAAGTAAAAAAAACAACCCGTCGGGTTGTTTTTTTTATGGTAAAAATTTTTTGATCATTTTTTCAATATCCTCAAGAGGCAAATTCCAATTTATTTTTATACCCTGCTTTTCCATGCGTCTAAACCAAGTCATTTGGCGTTTGGCATAATGATGGGTATTTTTTTTGATGAGTTCCGTGGCTTCATTTAAAGGTATTTCGCCATCCAAATACTGAATAATTTCTTTATAGCCAATGCCACTTAGAGCTGGAATGTCTTTATCTGAGTATTGAGTGTATATTTTTTTTACTTCATCTATCAAACCAATTTTTATCATTTGGTCTACACGCTGATCAATTTTTTTGTACAGCTCATTTCGATCGGGATTTATGCCAAAAATCAGATAGTCAAATGGGCAGGCGTTAGACACTTGTCCACTTTTAAGACTTTTTTTGAAAGCCAAAACATATTCCAGGGCTCGCAAGACTCGGACTTTGTTATTGATATCAATGTTTTCTAATATTTCCGGGTCAGAAATTTCTAATTGTTTGATCAATTGCGACAAAGTATATTGCTGTAATTCTTTGCGTAAAGCAAGATCAGTTTCTGGGATTTGATAGTTTTGTAAAATAGAGGAGAGATATAGTCCAGTACCGCCACAAATAATTGGTAGTTTATTTTTTTCATTGATTTTTTCTATTGTCTGATAGGCGGTCTGTTGCCAATCATGCAAAGAATAATCTTGATTTGGTTTTACGACATCTAATAAATAATGGGGAACGCCAGCTTGTTCGGCAAGAGTGGTTTTATTACTGCCGATGTCTAGACCTTGATATATTTGTCGTGAGTCTGCGGAAATTATTTCACCATTAAATTTTTTGGCGAGCTCCACAGCCAAAACAGACTTGCCAGAGGCAGTCGGGCCGAGGATGACCACTATCTTTGTTTTAATATTTTTCATCGCAAATTAATTGTAGTTGGCTTTTTAAATTTTGATATTAATAGTATAAAGTAAAATGTACAAAGTAGAAAGATTTATTATAGTTATTACTTTATACTTTTTCGCCCAGAGGGCGATCAGCCTCTGGCTGAAACTTTCTACTTTTTACTTCGGTAGCTTCCACACCCCAATTCAATGCTTTATTTATTTTTACTTTGACAAAACTTCCAATTTTTAGCGGTTTTTTAGTTAAAATTTTGATTGTTGTATAGTTAGCCAGTTTGCCTAAATTTAGCCAATTTTGGCCTATTTTTTTGTTTTGGTCAACCAAGACTAATCCTTCTTGTCCGACCAATTTTTTGTTAAAAGCTAGCGATTGTTGACCAATAAGTTTATTGAGTTCCTGCCAGCGTTTTTTCTTAGTAGTTTTTGGCACATCATCTTTGTATAGTTTGGCGGCAGTTGTGCCGTAGCGTGTAGAGTATTGCGCAAAGTAAGCAGTATTATATTTTATTTCCTTTACTAATTTCAAAGTTTCTTTAAATTGTGCTTCAGTCTCAGTGGGAAAGCCGACAATGATGTCGGTAGAAATTGCCATATCAGGAAGGCTCTCGCGTATTTTTTTTATTAATTTTTTGTAATGGTTAACAGTATAATGTCGATTCATTTTTTTTAAAATCGCGTCAGATCCAGACTGCACTGGCAAATGCAAATAAGGTGTTAAATTTTTGGTTCGAGACATTGTTTGAATCAAATCATCGGACATGTCATAAGGATGGCTAGTCAAAAATTTTAGCCAAAAATTTTTACCTAAATTATCAATTTTTTTTAACAACTCGGGAAATTTTATTTCTGCTTTACGATCCAAGCCATAACTATTTACATTTTGTCCCAGTAAAATAATTTCTTGGTAGCCGTTTTTTAGTAATTTTTTGACTTCAGCAATTATTTGAGCACTCGGTCGGGAAGTTTCGCGACCGCGAGTGTGGGGCACAGCGCAATAAGTGCAAAATTTATTACAACCGGTCATGATCGGCACATAAGCGCGGTAGTCAGAAATATAGCTAGGCGCAATATCAAAAAAATTAGGCACGGCCAATTTTTTTTCGGGCGCAATATTTTTTAAATCTTTGGTTAAATTATCTAAATGATTGATATCAATAAATAAATCAAACTTGTCTGCTAGTTTTTTGCGGTCAGTTGGCAAGACACAGCCGGACAATAGGGTGATTAGTGGCCTAGTTTCTTTAATGATTTGCCATTCTCTCAATTTTCCATAAATCCGATCAACGGCTGCTTGTCTGACCGAGCAAGCAATCACACCAACTAAGTCGGCCTGTTTTTCGTCATTGGTTTCCGTATAGCCAATTTTTTTTAAAACCGTAATTAACCTTTCGGCATCAGAAGTGTTCATCTGGCAACCAAAGATTATAAGGTGAAATTTTTTACTTTTTTTTGGCATCAAATTACTTCATTATCATGTGAACCAGATTCTATCTGGCCAGAGTGGGTGATACGTATAAACTCAGCATTATTTCGTAGCTCTTCTAGATTCCGGGCATTGCCATAGCTCATGCCACTTCTTAAGCCACCAATATAGGTATTGATAATATTTTGGACTGGGCCACGATAGGGTACGCGTGCTTCAATGCCTTCAGGAGTGATTTGGTTGAAATTTTCTTTGGCATCAGGCCGAGACAAAGAGGCCGTAAGTGAAGCCATGCCGCGAGATATTTTGTATTGACGGCCTTTGTAGTTGAGGGTCGGACCCGGTGTTTCTTCGGTGCCAGCAAATTGTCCGCCAATCATGACCGTGTCAGCACCAGCGGCTAGGGCCTTTACCAAGTCAGCTGGCTGTTTGATGCCACCATCAGCCAACAAAGGTATATTTTGTTGTCGGCAAACTGGTGCAATATTGAAAATGGCTGTCAATTGTGGTACGCCAAAACCAGTGGTGATTCTAGTGGTACAGATTGAACCCGGTCCAATGCCAACTTTGACAGCTTGTACGCCAGCGCTAATCAAATCACGGGCAGCACTCGCTGTAGCAATATTGCCACCTATTAAATTAATATTCGGATATTTATTTCGAATGGCTTCGATGGCCCTTAATTCATTAATTGAGTGTCCATGAGCAATATCAACCACCAAAACATCAGCTTCAGCGTCAACCAAAGCTTGGACTCTTTCCAAAAATCCTTCTCGAACACCAATGGCTGCTCCGACTAGTAATCGACCCTTGTTGTCTTTACTGGCTTGCTTGTTGTTGAGATTGCGACTGATGTCAGTGGCAGTTATCAAACCCATGATGTTAAACTCGGCGTCAACTAAGGGTAATTTTTCAATTTTGTAGCTCTTCATCAGAGTTTTGGCTTCCTCGGGACTGACATCTGGAGCAGCGGTAATCAATTTACTTTTGGGAGTCATTAAGTCAGACACCAAAACATTGTCATTGGTGGCAAATAGTATGTCGCGGTGCGTGATAATGCCTAATAATTTATGGCCATCAGCCGTTACCAAAAAGCTAGTGCAGTTTAATTCGGCAATTTTAGTTTTGGCTTCGGCTAGAGTGCAGTCGGGGTGGATAGTAAAGGGGTTATCAATAATAATATTTTGTTTTCTTTTGACCTTGATTACTTCCTTGGCTTGTGTCTCTATATCACAAAAACGATGAATAATGCCAATACCGCCAGCCAAGGACATAGCAATGGCCATGCGGCTTTCGGTCACAGTATCCATATTAGAACTAACCAAGGGTATTTTTAAAGAGATGTTTTTAGTTAAGTTGGCAGTAATGTCAACATCCTGGCGGGACTGGACATCAGATTTTTTTGGCACCAATAAAACATCATCGTAGGTAAGCGCTGTTTTGATTTCCATATTTTTTCTTTATAAGCTTAGGTCACGATTCTTAATTTGGGTTTTTATTTTGTCGATGAATTTTTGTTTGTCGATGTTGAGCAAATCTTTTTGTCCGCGCACACGGACCGCTAAATTGTCTGATCCCATTTCTTTGTCACCAATCACCAATGTGTAAGGGACTTTTTCATGAGACGCTTTGCGGATTTTGTTGCCGACTGTTTCGTCCAAGTCGTCAAGCTCGACACGGATGCCTTCGGCTAAAAATTCGGTTTGCAGTTTTTTGGCAAAGTCAGTATGGGTAGAGGCGACGGTTAGTATTTTTATTTGTACTGGTGATAGCCAGACCGGGAAATTGCCAGCATATTGTTCTATCAAGAAGGCCATGGTGCGTTCCATACAGCCGATAGAGGAGCGATGAATTACCATTGGTCTTTTCTCTTGGCCGTCTACATCAATATAAGTCATGTCAAATTTTTCCGGCAAAGCAAAGTCAATTTGTACAGTAAAGGCGGTGTCTTCTTTGCCGTTGACATTACGCATTTGAACATCAAGCTTTGGGCCATAAAAAGCTGCTTCGCCATCACCTTCTGTATATTTAAGCTTCATTTTATCCAATATTTTTTTCATGGAGCTTTGTGAATCGTGCCAAGCCGTTGGATTATCAATATATTTTTCTTTATTTTGCGGATCCCATTTAGAAAAACGATAAGAATAATTGTTAATACCCAGAGTTTTCATAATACTCTGAACAAGCTCAACTACTGCTTCAAATTCTATCTCTAGTTGGTCTGGTCGACAGATGATATGTGCGTCAGCCAAGGAAAAAGACATGACGCGCATTAAGCCGGCCAGTTCGCCAGATTGTTCTTTGCGATAAAGTTTGGCAATTTCCGCGTATCGCAAGGGCAATTCACGGTAACTGCGCGGCTTGGCTTTGTAGATCATGAATTGATGCGGGCAAGTCATGGGTCGCAAAACATATTCTTCACCATCAACATCAATTGCCGGATACATAGAGTCTTGATAGTGATCCCAATGACCGGATAATTTATAGAGATCAACTTTAGCCAAATCCGGAGTGTGGGTGCGTGAGTATCCACGTTTATTTTCTTCTTCAATTACCAATCTTTCCATTTCTTGCCAGATGGCAGTGCCCTTGGGAGTGAATAGGGGTAAGCCACGTCCAACAATTTCAGAAAAGACAAATAAGTCAAGTTCTTTTCCTAGTTTCCTGTGATCGCGAAGCTTGGCTTGTTCCAGCATATTTAAATGCACGGCCAGATCTTTTCTATTAGTAAAAGCCAAACCATAAATTCTGGTCATCATGGGATTTTTTTCATCACCGCGCCAATAAGCGCCAGCCAAGTGTGTGAGCTTGAAGCCATCAAGGGGAATTTCTTTGGAATTTTTGATATGTGGTCCAGCGCACAGATCTTCAAAATTACCGGATTGATAAAAAATAATGTCTTCTTCTTTTGGTAAATCATTTATCAACTCTTCTTTGAAATTTTGTTTTAGAGTTTTTACTTTCTGTAAAGCTTCTTCGCGAGTAACAATAGTTTTTTTGAATTCAATGTTTTGCTTGATCAGCTCTTGCATGGTTTTTTCTATTTCTGGTAAATCAGTGTCAGATAATTTTTCGCTCAGCAAAAAATCATAATAAAAGCCATTGTCAATGGTTGGTCCAATACCAAGCTTGGCATCAGGAAACTTTTTGAGAACAGCCATAGCCATGATGTGCGACAGCGAGTGTCGAATTTCTTCTAAGTTTTTCATATTTTTTTGCTATAATTTATTTAAGTTTTTTATTTGCCGTCATCCCGCACTTGTTGCGGGATCTAGTTTATAATTTTATATTCTAGATTCCTGCCTTCGCAGGAATGACATTAAAGAATTAAAATAACCCAAGACAGATTGTCTTGGGACCCCGAGCGAGCGTAGCGAGTCGAGGGGTGGTTCCACCCAAGTTTCCCCAAAAAAGAGGACACTCAATTAGGTTTAGACTTAGGCCTTGCAGGCACCCTAGTAGGGGGGATAGTTGGTAGCTATTCCAATCGTCTAAAGCAAAAATAATTATACAGCATATTATTTTATTTTGTAAGATATTGACAAAATTATTAAAAAGTTATATATTATATTGTTCTTTCACAACCGTTGTTTTTTGGTGTTTTGGATAAGCCAAATACTAAAAAACAGCAAAATATCAAAAGGAGGGCTTGTCATGACGAGCGTATTGTCCGACGAGCAGTACAGAGTACTAGACAGGAGACTGGACGAGGTGAAGCGGCGTGCCAATCAGGGCACGATTCTCTTCAACACAACCATCGATCAACTGCAGTGCATCGTCGAGGGTCGCGGCTTCGAGTGCGACCTCATCCACGGCATGTTCGCCACCCCGGCTCAGCAGCTTTCCATGGTCAAGGTGCTTAACGTCCAGCACTGCTGGGGCTTCACCGACGAGGATTTCATCAAGCTCGGTCAGGCTCCTGTGCCTGCCAACACCACGCGTCTGACGGTCGTCATACTGGAGGTCTGTTTGGACACCGTTCAACGGACTTTCGATACGGCCTGGCAGCTGGCCGCCAGCAAGCAGCCGAATAGTAGTCGCTTGGGTGGGCTTCTGTCCGATTCCGAGCACTTGCGTCTGCTTTCGGGTCAGCACAGCCGAGGTCTCAAGTGGCGCATCGTGGATCTGGGTGCCAACCAGAACCGCAAGTCCGTGGACGTGCGCGACTCTGTCCAGTCTCCGGCCGCGGCCATTCTCTGGATGGCTTACTACAGTCCGAAGTGGGTGTCGGCCATGAACGGCAAGGATATTCCCTATGTCTTCTTGCCTGGTTACGAGGCCTGCGCCCCCATCTTTCTAGACTGGCAGTTCGTGCCGTGTTTCGGCTGGGATGCTGATATGCGTCAGTTCTGGCTGCGCACCTTTCACCTTGGCAGTCAGTGCGACGAGTGGGCGGTGCCGGCCTTTCGGGAGTAAGCTGGGCCTTCGGGCCTAGGGCTCTTGGGGCTCGGAATTTTTTCACCATCCGCGGTGAGAGTTCCGAGCCCTTTTCTTTTTGGGAAAAATAAAAAATCACTGATCTTATCCGTCATGCCGAATTTATTTCGGCATCTCCAATTTACTTTAGTTATTAGGAGATCCTGAACCAAGTTCAGGATGATGCTACGGTCAGCGATTTTTAAATAATCTATTCAATAATAATATGATCCTTAAGCTTGGGCGCGGTTTTTACCCAAAAAGGATAAAATTTTACTTCGGCCTCTTCAATATTGAACTCACCCTTCAAATATTCCTTGATTTGCTCAGCGTTTAAGCCCACTAATCTTGATTTATCAATCAGCCAAGGGTGACTGCTGGATTTTATTTTAGCATCTAAACTTACTTCTATTATGGCTTGATTTTTGGCCACATCAATTTCTGATATTTTGTAAGTGTATTGATCAGGCAAAAATTCCATGACACTTTGGTCACTAGCCAGCTGAGAACTGAATTTTTTTTCAGCTAATTTGTACAAATCAGCCACCGAAAAAACCAATCCGTATATGGTTAATTTTTCTTGGATAGTTGCTTCAGGGCTATTGTCATTGACAGCATTTGAGCTGATAATTTCTTGTTTGATAAATAGGCGATCGGCATCAATCTTTAAATCGTCAGTCAATAAACTGTTTATTTTTTCTACGCCTTGTTTTTTGGCCTCAGCCAGCAAATTATTTTGGGCAGTATCGATATTTTCCTTAGTTACTTTGTAGCCGGGTCGGCTTTCTTGTTTGAAGCCATTGGGAGCCGAGGCGTATATCACATCCTGAAGCTGAGGCCAGAGGCCGGGGATAGTCATCTTTTCAATAGCGTCACTGACATAATCAGCGCCAATTTGATCAGCTTCAGCCCAAACCTTGACTTGACCGCCTTTTGGCACATTTACATTTTCAGAAATGCGGTAAATTTTGCCAAGCAAAGTCAGTAGGCGCGTAGTTTTTACTAATGTTTGGTCTTTGCTGTATTTATTGTAAATAATCACTTGACCGCCGGCTTTTTCAGAGGGGATATTTTCGCTGGTACTGGGAGCGCTGGCTTCCAGCTCCAAATCAACGCTCATTATTTTTCCAATCAAAGATTCATTAGAAACGCCTTCAGCATTTTCGGCTTGTAAGGTAATAACGATTTGTTTATTTTGGTCTTCGGCTCGGCTAAAAATTTTGATAGTGGCTTTGGACAGAGCAAAGTGCAGGATTAAAAAAATAGCTCCAATGGTCAACACCAAAAAGAAGCTAATTATTTTTACGTAAATACTATTTTTTGTTTTTATTTTGCTGGTCATAATTACCCTGTTAAATAAGATTTAAGCTGCTTATATTATACCAAATTATTCTTTTATCGTCATCCCGCATTTATTGCGAGATCTAGCTAACATGTACAAAAAATTAGATTCCTGCCTGCGCAGGAATGACGTAATAAAAAAATAGTTTTCGGCTATTTTTAGCTACTTAATTCCCAACCATTTGGTCCTAGTAGATCGCAGATTTCTTTTTTTAGCTTTTCATCTGGTGAAACTTTTAGGTTGGTTTTTAATTTTCGTGATTTGCCATTATTTATTTCCAAGTAGACTGGCGTATTGCCGGGTTTGGTTTCTAATATTTTTTTTATGATACTTAAGCCCTCTTTTTGGAATTCAGCTGGTAATTTTATCCACAGGCGGTGGTTGATTAGCTTGCCAGATTGCCATTGTTTAATAGTTTGGTCATTGATCAATTCAGCGCTTTCAGCCAAAATTTTGGGCTGGCCATCTTTTTCAGTGACGCGCCCGTGGATTACGACTTTGACCTCGTCTTTCCATAAAGCAAAAGTTTTTTCCAAAGTTTTGGGGAAAATCAACACTTCGCAGGAGCCAAAAGAGTCTTCCAAACTGACAAAAAGCATATTTTGTCCCTTGTGGGTTATTTTTTTCTGTATAGCCGTGACAATGCCAGCCACAGTCACTTCTTGACCATCGCGATTTTTGAGCTGAGATAGTCGGACAACATGTTGGGGTAAAATATCCAAGTATTCTTTGAAGGGGTGGTTGCTGATATAGAGGCCGAGCAGTTCTTTTTCCCAAGTTAGTTTGATGTTGTCTTCAGCGTCTGGAAATTGGTTTAATTTCAAAGAAAAAATAGGAGCGGCCAGTGGTAAATCAGCAAAAAGATTGTTTTGACCACTGGAGTGGTCATTTTGCACTCTTTTGTGAAACTCCAATAGCTTATCCAAGTTGCCCAAAGCTTGCCCACGAGTAATAAAGGAATCAAAGGCACCGGCCTTGATCAAACTTTCCAATGATTTTTTGTTTAAATCTTTATCTTTGATGCGCAGTAGAAAATCTTCTACTGATTTGTAAGGGCCACGCTCTTTTCTTTCGTGGATTATTTCCTTGGCAATATGTTTGCCAACATTTTTTACGGCTTTCAAGCCAAAGCGCATTTTATTTTTTATTTGCGGGTCTTTGCTCATGACCACTGTAAAGTCGCTGAAACTTTCATTGATATCTGGTGGCAGTACTTCAATACCCATTTTACGGCACTCATTTATTTCGATGGTGATGCGATCAATATTGTTTTGGTCAGAAGTAAGTAGAGCGGCCATAAAAGCCTCAGGGTGATTGGCCTTGAGGTAGGCGGTCTGATAGGCGATCATGGCATAGCAAGCGGCGTGTGATCGATTGAAGCCATAGCGAGCAAAAGGTAAAATAAATTCCCAGATTTTTTCCGCGGTTTTTTTGTCAAGGCCGTTTTTGGACATGCCAGCGATCATGGCCACCTCTTGCTCCACTAAAAGTTCTTTGATTTTTTTACCAACTGCTTTGCGCAAAACATCGGCTTGACCATAGCTAAAGCCAGCCAAATCGCTGGCAATGCGCATGATTTGCTCTTGGTAGATAGCAATGCCGTAAGTATTTTTCAAAATCGGTTCCAAGCGAGGATGTAAATAGGTTATTTTTTTGCGACCATGTTTGCCTTCAATAAAGTCAGGAATAAATTCCATGGGACCAGGGCGATAAAGCGAGACCATGGCAATGATGTCTTCTAGTTCAGTGGGCACTAGTTGTTTCAAATAGCGCTTCATGCCCCCAGATTCTAGTTGGAAAACACCAGTTGTTTCCCCGCGTTGTAAAAGCGCAAAACTTTTTTTGTCATCCAAGGGTATGTTGTCCAAATCTATTTTTATTTTTTCAGTGGCTTCAATAATATCAATGGCCTGCTCAATGATGGTCAAGTTTTTTAAGCCCAAAAAGTCCATTTTCAACAAGCCAAGATCCTCAATGGGGTGCAAAGAATATTGAGAAATAATAGTTTTGTCATCAGAGCTGGCGTATTGGATGGGCACATGGTTGACTAGTGGCTCTTTGGTAATCAAGACACCGCAAGCATGAGTGGAGGTGTGACGAGCTAGGCCTTCCAATTTTTTGGCCATATCCAGCAATCTTTGAGCTTCGGGGTCTTCATTGTAGAGGCGTTTGATTTCTTCCACAGTGTTTAGAGCTTCTTTCAAAGACATAAACATGGGGATCATTTTGGCTACTTGGTCGCAATAGCTGTAGCTGTAGCTCAAAACTCGGCCGACATCACGGATAGCGGCCCGGGCCGCCATAGTACCAAAAGTGATTATTTGGGCCACATGGTCTTTGCCGTATTTGTTTTCCACATATTGGATGACAGCATCGCGTCCAGTGTCGGCAAAATCCATATCAATATCAGGCATGGAAACACGCTCAGGGTTTAAAAATCTTTCAAAAAGCAAGTCGTATTTGATGGGGTCAATGTTGGTGATGCCAATCAGATACGATACCAAACTGCCAGCGGCTGAGCCGCGGCCCGGGCCGACGATTATTTTGTTGTTCTTGGCCCAGTTGACAAAATCTTGAACAATTAGAAAATAAGCAGCATAGCCAGTGCGCTCAATGACTGATAGTTCATACTGCAGTCGTTCGCTAATATTTTTTGGCAATTCTTCCAGTTTTTTTCCAAATCTTTTTTCAACGCCTAAGCGAGATAAGTTTTCTAATTCTTTTTCGGGGGTCACCCCAGCCGGTAAATCGTAGGTTGGTAATTGTATTTTTCCTAATTCTATTTCTACATTACAGCGCTCGGCAATTTTGAGGCAGTTGTCTATGACCTCAGGAGTGTCAATAAAAAAATCCCGCATCATATTTTCAGAAAACATGGAAAAGTCTTCACCCAAATAAGACATGCGGTTTTGATCGGATTGTTTTTGTTTGGTTTGAATACAAAGCAAAACATCCTGGGCTTGATCATCAGTGCTTTTTACATAATGGATGTCGTTGGTGGCAATAAGCGGTACATTGTATTTTCTGGCTAGGGCCACCATTCCTTGGTTAGCGATATTTTGATCAGTATTGCGACGGCTTTGCAATTCGATAAATAATCTGTCTGGCCCAAAAATATCCAGTAAAATTTTTAAATTTTTTTCAGCGGTGTCATTTTGACGCGCCAAAATATGTCGGGCTAGCGGTCCATTGAGGCAGGCGGTAGAAGCAATTAGTCCAGCTGAATATTTTTTGAGCGTTTCCCAATCCAGTCGTGGTTTATAATAAAAACCTTCCAAATGGGCAATGCTGGTTAATTTTAATAAATTGCGATAACCTTCGTTGTTTTCGGCTAGGAGTATGAGATGGTAGGGTTTTTCTTTGGAACTGCGATCAGTCAATTGGCCGGGAGTGACATAAGACTCGACGCCAATTATTGGCTTGAGACCAGCTTTGCGGCATTTTTGGTAAAACTCAATTACCCCATACATGGATCCATGGTCAGTCAAAGCCAAAGCCGTAGCACCTTGGTTTTTCGCTTCCGCGATCAATCCATCTATGGTGCCCAAGCCGTCAAGCAGACTATAGTGTGAATGAGTATGTAGGTGAATAAACATTTTTGTTTTTTGGCGCGAACAATAAAACCCGATAATTTGTAAGGCAACAAAATATTATCGGGGTGTTTGTTTTGGTTTTTGTTTTATTCCGGCCCGGCGCTTTTTTTGCTACGACGAGCGGCTCTTTTGTTTTGAACCATTTCCAATATCTGCTGGCCAGTCTTTAATACCACAGTGAGATAAGTAGCAATATTGCTGGTTTTGTCTTTGAATCTTTCAATGCTTTCTTCAATGGCTTTGACAATTTTTTCCACGCCTTCGACCACGTGATTCATGGCTCGAAATGTTTTGGACATTTGGAACAAAAGATAAGCCAAAGCAGCCGCCACCAAAAAAATGGAGATACTTAGCACTAAATTTAGTACGTCTTTTGAAGTGTCAAACATGAAAGTATAATTTAATCAATTAGTGAGTTCATTATAACATAATTTTTCCACTATCGCCAAATAGTTGTCTTGGAAGCAATTTTTTAGTATAATAACCATATTAGTGATGCTAATTTATGGATTATTTTGAACCGCTATCAGAGAAAGACCTTAAGCGCGGCATGTATGTCTTGCAACACAAAGCCATGTTTATTCGTTTGGCTTGGATTTTTTCTTTTTTAATAATTTTTATTATCTATGCCATACTGGTAATCAATGTGGTGCGCTATGTCCAAGCCCCTAGTTGGCTGGAGATTTCGGAAACAGTCAAAAAAAATGGCGCTTGGTCGGCCTATCACCAAGAAGAAGCGCCTATAGACATTGAATTAGGACAGGCCAAGGCACTAACTTTGGGTAATGGCATTTATAATTTGGTGGCCACCATCAAAAATCCCAATGAAGATTGGTTGGTGTCTTCTTTGGAATATCGTTTTATAGTCAATGGCCAAGAATTGCCATTTAGAACCTCTTTTTTGAATGCTTCGGATCAGCATCTGCTTTTGCAACTCGGTTATAAGGTGGATGTTTCTGTTGGTAGCGTCAATGTGGAGATTGACAAGGTTCGTTGGCAACGCCTGCAAACTGATACGCCACAAATTTCTTGGGAGATCAATGATTTGAAATATCAAGGAGAAAGCTCAGTGGTAGTCAATGGTCAGAATGTCAAATTGCCAGCGCAGGTGTCATGGCAAGCCAAAAATAAGTCATTGTTTAACTTTTGGGAAGTGGGTTGGCAAGTGGCTTTGTTTGAAAATGACAACATCATTGGTGTGGCTGAAGTCAATGAGCGTGATTTTGAGTCTTTAGAAACTAGGCCCATTGAAGCTACTTGGGCTTATAATTTGCCACGGGCTACTAGAGCAGAAGTTTGGCCAGTGTTGAACTGGTTGGATAAAAATAATTATAAGTCATCAGAATTGACTCCCGACAATCAAAATAGATTAAGACTATGAGGGATTTTTTGTCTACTTTGCGCCGCTTAGACTGGCTGCTTTTTTTTGCTATGCTTTTTTTGTTGTTTTTGAGCGCCAGTATATTGTATAGCTTGAATCTTAATATCGAGGGTTCAGATTTTTTGATTTTCAAAAAGCAGATTATTTTTATACTTTTGGGCTTGGTCTTATTTTTTTTGGTGGCCAATATTAATTACAAAGTATGGTCAACTTTTAGTAAGTTGATTTATGTTTTGTTTGCTTTGGTGCTAGTAGTCGTGATTTTTTTGGGTAAAGAAATAAACGGCACCACTGGTTGGATAGTGATTGGACCTTTGAGCCTACAGCCAGTAGAATTTGCCAAAGTGGCTTCTTTGGTTTTGTTGGCCAGATATTTTTCGGATAATGCCAGGGAGTTTTATATGTTTAAGCATATAGTCTACTCCGGCTTGATTACTTTGTTTTATGTTGGTCTGGTAATGCAACAACCAGATTTGGGTTCATCACTAGTAATTATTGGTATTTGGTTAGTCATGCTGTTGTTTACGGGTTTGAGAAAAAAATATTTTTTTTGGTTACTGGCCGTTGGTATTGTGATAGTCACTTGCGCTTGGTTTTTTGTTTTGGCGCCTTACCAAAAATCTAGAATAATGGTTTTTTTGAATCCCGGCTTAGATCCGCAAGGGCGAGGTTACAATGTTTTGCAATCAATGACCGCCGTTGGTTCTGGTCAGTTGTGGGGCAGAGGATTGGCCCTGGGTTCACAAAGCAATTTGCGCTTTTTGCCAGAACCAGGCACTGATTTTATTTTTGCGGTAATTGCCGAAGACCTTGGTTTCCTAGGAGTTTTGTTGACTTTGGGGCTCTTGGCTTTTATCATTTATCGTTTATTTGTGATTATTCGTTTGGCTCAGGATGACTATGGCTGTTATTTGGTCTTAGGTATTGTGGGCATGCTTTTGGTACAAGCTTTTATTAATATTGGTATGAATATGGGCATTTCACCAGTTACTGGCATTCCCTTGCCACTGGTTTCTGGTGGTGGCAGTTCCTTGTGGTCAGTGATGATCGCTTTGGGTATGGCCCAAAGTGTCTATATCAGGAATAGATAGTGTCGGACTATTCATTGGGGTTGACTTTTTATAGGCATTATGATTAAATAGTACCATTATATTTATTCGTAAGACAAAAATTTATGTCAGAACTCAAGTTAACAGTAAGCGCCAGAGAAAAAGGCAAAGCCAGTCTCTTATCTTTTATTAGAAAAAATAGCCAGGTTCCTGGCGCAATTTATGGTTTGAAAGCTGAATCATTATTGATTAGCGCTGATTACAACACCATCGTAAAAATAATTAATACGGCCGGTACTAGCCAAGTGATTAATTTAGATTTGTCGGGAAAAAATATCCCCGTGATTTTGCGTGAATTTCAGAAAGATCCAGTCAGCGACAAATTGATTCATGTTGATTTTTTGGCTGTTGACCAAAAACAAGAAGTGACCACTATCGTGCCTTTGAAATTCAGTGGTACCTCCAAAGCAGTTCGTGAGCAAGGTGGTAAGTTGGAAATAAAAAAACAGTCTGTCAAAGTTCGTTGCTTGCCTCAGGACTTGCCAGCTTTTATAGAAGTAAATTTGAGTGAGTTAGTAAATATTGGTAGTGACATTACAGTTGATCATTTATCAGTGGCTAAAAATGTTAAGATATTAGATAGTATTCAAGATAAGGTTATTGATGTAGTGGTACCTCGTAAAGAAGTTGTGACTGAAGCGGCTGCACCTGTGGCCGGAGCAGAAGTGCCAGCTGTTGAAGGTGAAAAATCCGCGACCGATGCTCCAGCGGCAGACAAAAAATAGCTGGGGCTTGCTGTCCATCAAGAATACGGCAGTCGAAATAGATTACTATAAAAAAATTATCAGACAGCTGGTGGAGAAGCGATTGAAATGCTATCGCCAGTTTTACCGCCCACAGGGCGGCCACCCTGTGGGTGGCAAAAAATAACCCATGCTCAATCGCCAAAGAAAAATTTATTTGGCAATAACTGTCATTGGTTTGGCAGTTATTTTGATTATCGTTGGTTTTTGGAGTTTATTTTTTGGTTCGCGTAGACACTCGGTTGCCGATCAAACTAGTTTGGAAAATGCCAGCTCAACAACCAATATTTGGCGCCATCCTTTGACTGGTGAAAAGGTCAATAACGAAAATTGGTCGTATTTTCCAGTGGCTATTATGATAGATAATTCGTATAATATCCGACCCCAAGCCGGACTAGCCAAGGCGGGCATTATTTATGAGGCCTTAGCCGAAAGTAATATCACTCGATTACTGGCTATTTTTGATAAAAATGAATCAGTAGAAAAAGTTGGGCCAGTGCGCTCAGCTCGGCCATATTTTATGGATTGGGCCGAGGAGTACGGGGGAGTGTATATGCACGTTGGTGGCAGTCCCCAAGCTATAGCCAGCATCAAAGATTATAATTTTACCAATATTGACCAGATTGGCGCTGGTGAAATATATTTTTGGCGTGACCAGAAACTAAAAAGTCCGTCCAATGTTTTTACGTCGGCTACCAATTGGTTGCGGGTCGGTGAAATCAAAGAAGTAAAGTCCCAAAACGCTATTTCCAGTGTGAATATTTTGTGGCATTTTGTTGATGCCCCAGAAGTCAATGACAGTCAAAAACCAGAGTTGCTGATAAAATATTCCGATGATTATTACAAAGTCAATTGGCGCTTCAATAATGTCTTACAGCAATATCAGCGCTGGCAGAATGACGCTAAGTTTGATTTTGATACTGGCGACCAAGCCCAAGCTACCAATGTCGTAGTTCAAGTAGTGTCTGCTAAATTGATAGACATTGAGCGCCGTTCAATGGATACCCAAAAAAGTGGTAAAGTTTGGATTTTCAATGCCTTGGGTCAGCAAAGTGGTCAGTGGAAATACATCAACAATCGCACTAGATTTTTTAATGAGCAGGGCACTGAGGAATTGAATTTATTGCCCGGACATACTTGGGTGCAGATTATTGATGATGAAAATAAGTTAGAAATTAAGTAAAAAAATACCCGCCCTGTACCGGAGCCACACAAGTGGCGACTGGTACAGGGCGGTTTTCGGTTCGGGCTCCGTTTCAGGTTGCGCCCTTGGCGTGCAGAACGGCTTTGGCAGTCATCAACCAGCTGTCGATCTCGGTGACACGGAAGTGGAACACCTGCTGGTCGTGTCTGCACTCCACGACATCGTCGACAGAGAGACTCTCGATCCGGAGCTCGAAGTGCGGAAAAGGAACGGCGGGGTTGTGGCCAGTGAAGACAACATACTTGGTCATGCTAGGCATCGGGTGCACCTCCTTTCGTACCCGATTTTTCCCAATTGTATTATATTAGCACTGGGTTTTTATTTTGCCTAGCCCAGTATTTTGGCTTTTTTTGTTGACAAATTTGATTGATATTGTAAGATGGGCTTGAATCTATTGTACATTAACCCGTGTTTGGAGGGAGGTGTAAGATGCTAGACTCAGATGAGCGTGCATTTCTGATTAGTCTCTTCAGTAGCTCTCTTGACAGCGGTCTGCAGGGTGGGCTCAACATACGCAACTTGGCGCGTAATATGGGCACTGCCAGAGATCTATTCAGGAAGGTTATCGTTCTGGCAGCTAGCGAGCCGGATGCCTTCAAGTTGCATCAGCGTGTCGAGCCATTTCTGGATATGCCACTGAGGGCTCCCGAAGTCGCTACCGCCGAACAGCCCATTGTAGACGAGGTCGAGCACGGTTCGTCAGGCGACGGTCTTGTCGGTGATGGCTCAACAAGAATCTAGAGTTGTGCCGATGAGACATTGTCTGGTTCACCGGTCTGACTAGATCCTTTTCAAAGCCCCCATTCGCTTCGGCGCGTGGGGGTTTTAATTATTTTCTATTTTTAATACACGAGCTTGCTTGTTTAAGTCTCTGATAATTTCTAACTTGGCTTTTGGTAAATATTGCTTAGATATTTTTTGGATAGTGAGTTCTTGTTGAGGGTCAATTTCTAATAATACTAAATATTTTTTATTTAAATAGCTAGGTATTTGTTTGAGTAGAGTTTTATAAAAAGACAGACCATCAGAGCCACCATAGAGAGCACGGAGCGGTTCTTTTTTTATACTCGGTTCTTGTAATTGTTTTTTAGTCAGATATGGTAAATTAGCTAAAATAAGATCAAATTTATTTTTTCCCACTTTATTTAATAAATTGGATTTTAGGAAGTTGATTTGGCTTTTTAGGTCATGTTTTCTAGCGTTAGTTTTAGCTACTTTGAGAGCCCGACCAGAATTATCCACAGCATAAAATAAGGATGATGACTGATAATTTTTGGCTAGAGAGATGATCAGGCAGCCAGAGCCAGTACCCACGTCAATTATGTTTGGGTTTTTTTTATTTTTCAGATATTTTAGACCTTCTTCCACCAATAGTTCACTTTCGGGGCGGGGCACTAAGACATGGCTAGAAACATAGAAATCCAAGCCAAAAAAAGCTCGGGCTCTAGTCAGATAGGCAATGCTAAATTTTTTTTTACGGCGTTCTAGCAAACGCCAAAAAGTAGTCTGATTTGAGCGGCTCAATATTTTTTCGGGATTTTTGTAAAGATAATTTAGCGAGCGGTGTAGACTTTCAGCCAGCAATAATTCAATATCCCCAAGGGGGAGCTGGGGATATGATTTTTGAGCGTCTTGGCAGATATTTTTTATAGTCATGATTTACTTCCTATAAAATTTGTATTTTAATTTTTTTGGCTTCTAGCGGCTTGCTGGAGAGGCATGATGATGGGCAGTAGCTCGCCATCCAAGATGATGGCCAAATTGTGGAGGGTCAGTTTGATGCGGTGGTCAGTCAAGCGGTCTTGGGGAAAGTTGTAAGTGCGTATTTTTTCACTACGATCGCCTGAGCCAACTTGACTTTTTCTATCTTGAGCCAATTTTTGGTGCTGATCTTCTTCCATTTTATCCAATATTCTCGAACGCAAAATAGCCATGGCTTTTTCTTTGTTTTGGCCTTGGGATTTTTCATCTTGGCAAGAAACTACTGTACCAGTGGGTAGATGCGTTATGCGCACGGCTGATTTGGTAGTATTGACTGATTGTCCGCCATGTCCAGAGGCGCAAAAAGTATCAATACGAATATCTTTGGCTTCAATCACTAGATCAACTTCTTCGGCTTCGGGCATGACCGCCACCGTAGCCGCTGAAGTATGCACTCGGCCAGCTTTTTCGGTTTCTGGTACGCGTTGCACGCGATGCACGCCACTTTCAAATTTTAAATATTTGTAGACATTATCACCAACGATTTCGGCAATTATTTCTTTGAAGCCACCCAAACCCGTGCGGTTTTGGGATAGAATTTTTACTTTCCAGCCCATTTTTTCCGCAAAGCGGGAGTACATGCGGTAAAGCTCCGAGGCAAAAAGCGCTGATTCATCGCCGCCCGTGCCAGCGCGGATTTCCAGAATAACGCTTTTTTTGTCGCGAGGATCAAGAGGATGAACGATTTCTTCTAGCTCAAACAGGTCTTTGTCTAATTGAGTTTTTAGCTGGTCAATTTCCTCGTGAGTCATGACTAGCATTTCCTCATCGCTTTCTTGGGACATTGAGGCCTGTAAACTAGCCAAATCGCTTTTATTTTTTTCGATTTTTTCAAGCAAATCAAAAGTGTACTTGGTTTCGCTGTATTTTTTACCAAGTTCGGTAATTTTTTTGTTGTCCGTCAAAATTTCTGGTAACTGCATTTGTGTTTCCAGGTCTTTTAGGTCTTGTTGTAATTTTGTAATGTTTAATTCCATAGTTTTTTACAATCTTTTTATTTATCTGTCATTCCCGCGCAGGCGGGAATCTAGTATTTATATATTTCTAGTTAGATCCCGCAACACCCGCCCGCCATGACTGCCGTCAGGCGTGTCGGGCGGGAGTGCGGGATGACGGCATGTCATTTTAATGCTTTTCTAAGGGTGGGATTACTTTTTAATTATACCCTTTTTCACCTAACAAAAAAACTCCTATTAAAAAAAGAGTTTTTTGTTTATCTAAATATAGCTATTTTTTTGTAGCTTTTTTAGTAATAGTTTTTTTGGCCACAACTTTTTTGACTTTGACTTCTGGAGCGTTCATCTCGGCTTTGGCCTTGGCGCGTTCTTTTTCCAGCTTTTTAGTAGTGGAAGCTTGGCGCTTGATAGTACGACCACGGCGGGTGGCACCAACAGTTTTTTGCAATTCTCTCATTTTTTTGAATCTGTCCACACGGCCAGCAGTATCAATGAGTTTTTCTTTGCCAGTATAAAAAGGATGGCAAGCAGAACAAATTTCTACATGGATTTCCTTGAGGGTAGATCCAGTGGTCATGATGTTGCCACAAGCGCAAATAATTTTGGCATCAGAGTAATAAGTTGGGTGTATGTCTTTTTTCATATAAATTTTTTCCCCAATAAAATGTGGGAGTTTTTCTAATAAATGCTCGGAAATAATAGCATAAAGCAATCAATAGGTCAAGTTTAGCTACTCAGGCCACTGTCCTTGCCAAATATAAACTTTTGTGCTAATATATTGGCACTTAGGTTTATTTACCTAATTTTATTTATTAATCACAAGTATTTTGCTACAAAACTCAAGCATCCTTCCTCATCTATGAGGCACTTGGGTCGCAAAATACGGGTAATGTCTCTAGTCTTTGACTTTAAAGAGGCAAGAAAGGAAAAGAAACATATGATTAAAATTCCCACTTTAGAGGAATTATTGAAGAAAGGTGTGCACTTTGGGCATAGAACTTCTAAGCGCCATCCCAAAGCTAGTCGCTATATCCACACCGATAGAAATGGCGTACACATCATTGATCTGCAAAAAACAGTCGAGGCCCTGCCTGTAGCTTTTGAGTTTGTAGAAAAAATTATCAAAAGCAATGGCCAGATTTTATTTATCGGCTCAAAGAAGCAAGCTCGTGATATTATAAAAGCGGCCGCTGATGCCTGCCAATCGCCATATATTATTGGTCGTTGGTTGGGTGGTACTTTTACCAATTTTGAAAATATTGTGAAATTGACTCGCAAGCTGGAAAAAATGGAAAAAGACGAGAGTGATGGAGCTTGGGAGCTTTATACCAAAAAAGAACAGGTTAATTTTCGCAAAGAGCTCAACAAGCTGAACGACAATGTCGGTGGTATCAAAAGCATGAAGCGCTTGCCACAAGCTATTTTTGTGGTAGATATTCGCAAAGAAAAAACCGCGGTCAGTGAAGCTCGCAAAATGAATATTCCTATCATTGCCATGACTGATACCAATGTCAATCCTGAGTTGGTGACTTATGCCATACCAGCCAATGATGATGCCATAAAATCCATTGAAGTAATTACTAATTTGCTAGCTGAGACCATCAAAGAGGCCAGAGTAACTAAGTAAAAAGTAGCAAGTCAAAAGTTTAAAGTAACAAACTTTATACTTTTAACTTTTAACTAAAATAAAACTATGCCTAATTTAGAATTAGTAAAAAAAATACGCCTTGCCACAGGCGCTGGTATGTCTGATATCAACAAAGCTTTGAACGAGGCCAATGGTGATGAAACCAAAGCCGTGGAAATATTACGTAAAGCTGGGCAGAAAATTGCCGCCAAAAAAGCGGAACGCCAGATCAAAGAAGGCGCTATTGTTTTTGCTGTTGAGGGTAAAAAATTAGCGGTCGTTGGTTTGGGTTGTGAAACAGATTTTGTGGCCCTAAATAAAGATTTTATAAATAGCGTCCAAGAGCTAGCCCAAGAATTGTTGAAAAGAGGTAAGGATGATTTTCAAGTTTGGGCGACTGATAAAATCCAAAATGATTTTATTGTCAAAATCGGTGAAAATTTGCAGTTGGCTAATTTTGATTTAATTGAAGCCGATATCATGGGTAGCTATTTGCATTCCAATCGCAAAGTAGCCGCTGTTGTCACTCTCCAATCAGGAACAGCGGAAATTGCCAAAGAAGTGGCCATGCATACAGCCGCTATGTCGCCAAAATATTTGCGTCCGGAAGATGTACCCGCCGAAATAGTGGCCAAAGAAAAAGAAATCTATACTGAGCAATTGAAAAACGAAGGCAAACCAGAGGCCATGTGGGAAAAGATTATGCCCGGTAAAATTGCTAAATTTTATTCGGAAGTGTGCTTGCTCGGGCAGCCATATGTCAAAGATGACAAGCAGACCATTGAACAGTATTTGCAAGCCAACAAAGCGGAAATTGATAAATTTTTTTACTTCTCGTTATAAAAGAAAAAGCCACCCTATTTATCGGGGTGGTTTTTTTGTTTGTTTAAAATTGACTTTAATATTACCTTATGATAATAATAGTTTATTAAGAGTTCTTCTTAGCATGTATTCAAGCAGTCCCCAGGGACTAGAAGGGATGTCGTGTCATGAACAGATCAATAAGTATTCTAGTGACAGTGGGGGTTGTCCTTTTCGCGGTAGCAGCGCGCGTGGAACACGATAAGGCTTCGGACAAGGAGATAATGCTGAATATTATGGAAGGTCACAGCATACGCAATGCTTGGCAGCTCAAGGCCATGGCCGATGACTGGTTTGCCGCCAACGCTAACCAGCCGCCCTGCAGTGTGTATGATGTGGGCAAGGTGACGGGTACCTCGATCCATTATCTGGCGGAGATTTCTCTGGACAACCCCTTTATCGGAGAATCGTTCTATCTAGAAGATAGGGCGACGGCAGTGGCCAACAACAGAAAGCCACTTCCGGGAGATATCTATTTCGATTGTGAGGTGACAGATTCCACGGCGGTCTGGGCAATCCGTCCTTATGGGCGTGATGCTAGGCCATTGTCGATCCTGATCAGCAAACGTTGGATCAATGGGCATGAGCCGATAGCACCCAAGAGGAACACGCTTTCCATGTGGGGAGCATTATAACTTGAGGTTTGACGAATACTACTCGGCCGGCGCGCGACACAGCGTGCCGGCCTCTTTTTTACCCTTGTTTTTATTACTAATATTTGTCATACTTTGCTTATTAATATAAACAATGAGGTTAGCTAAAATACAATTTCATAAGCTAGAAAAAGAATATTTTTTCTTGCCAGAATTTAGCGAAGACCAACGATATGAGGTCAAGGTCAATGATCAAGTAATAACCGACTCGGCTTTGGGCCGGGATTTGGGTATAGTGACAGAACTTTTGGATTGCAATGAAACAGAAGTAGAAAAAATAAAAGTGGCTCAAGCAAAGAGCGTCGGTGATCTTAAAACCCTAACTAGACAAGCTAGAAAAAATGATTTGGAAAAAAGCCAGGAAAATAAAGCTAATTATGCTCAATATTTGAAGATCGCTCAAGAACTGTGCCAAAAGCACAAACTCAAAGAAATGAAGCTGATTGATGTTTCGGAGTCGCTAGATAATAGCCATTTGACCATTTATTTTATTTCCAACACCAGAGTTGATTTTCGTGATTTGGTCAAAGATTTGGCCGCTACTTTTCACGAAAAAATTCGCTTACAGCAGATTGGCGTCAGAGATGCCGCCAGAATTGGTGGTGATGTGGGATCTTGTGGTTTGCCCTTGTGTTGCAAAGCTTGGCTTTCGCGAATTGGCAAGGTCAATCCTGATTGCATCAAGAATCAAGATTTGATGCACCGGGGAGTTGATCGTCTGACCGGTGTCTGTGGCCGTCTGAAATGTTGCTTGAGATTTGAAGAGGAAAATTATAGATTTGCCGAAGGTCAGGCACCAAAAATTGGTGATATTATAAAAACCAAGCTAGGCAGTGGCCAAGTCATCAAAGTCTGTTTAGACAAACAGAGTGTTGCTTTGGAAATCAATGGTGAAATAGTAGAGTATCCTTATAACGAAGAATTAAAATGTAAGAATTAGGTCAGTTTATTTTTATTATATGGTTTATGTGTATTTGATTGGTAGTGGCATTTATGCTTTTATTTGGCTGATGTTTTTTATTTTCAGAAAAGATTTGCGAAAAAAAATATTAGTATCCAGTTTTTTGGCAGCTCCTTTGGGGATATCAGAGTGCTTGTTTATTCCCGAATACTGGATTCCACAATTTAAGACAATACCCTTGGGTCAGGAGCTATTTCTAGAAAGCATTTTATTTTGTTTTTTCCTGGGCGGTGTTTCAGCCGTGGCTTATCAAATATTTTTTCAAAAAAATTTGTTTCAATGTAAAAAAATAAATCCTTTTTTGACCCTGCTGGCGCCGGTTTTATTTTTATCTTATTTTTTTAGACCCTTTGATTTTAATTTAATGTATTATGTTTGCTTGTCAATGCTAATTGGTGCATTTATTGCGATGATTTACGCGGGTGCTGAAGCCAAAAAAATAATTTATGCCGCTATTGTTAGTACGCTTATCTATTCAATTTTTTATTATTTCTTGTGGTACACATACCCTGAGTTGTCAGCCAGCTACCAATTTAATAATTTATCTGGCATTTTGCTGGCCGGTATTCCGGTGGAAGAATTTTTGTGGATTTTTTCTTTTTCATTATATTGGGCGCCGATTTATGAAATATGGAGAAAATATTTTGTGAAAAATTATCAATGACTTTTGCTTTAAAATTTGGTATAATATAGACGCTTAAATATTATTTAACAAGGTAAAAAATATGGCAAAAATAAAAGTAGCAATCAATGGTTTTGGTCGCATTGGTCGGGCGGCCTTCAAAATAATGTTGGATAGCTCCAAGTATGAAGTAGTAGCCATCAATGATTTGGCTCCGGCTGATGCTCTGGCCTATTTATTGAAATACGACACTATGTATGGTCGCTATAATAAAAAAGTATCAGCCAAGGATAATAATATTATAGTTAATGGCAAAAAATTTTTAGTGACAGCTGTGCCTGAGCCAGATAAATTGCCTTGGAAGAAATTAAAAATAGATGTAGTTTTGGAATGTACTGGCCGTTTTGTAAAAAGTGAACAAGCCAGTTTGCATATCAAAGCTGGCGCCAAAAAAGTAATTATTTCTGCTCCAGCCAAGGGTGCCGATGTTATGACTTATTTATTGGGTGTCAATGAGAAAAAATATAAAAATGAAAAAGTAATTTCCAATGCTTCTTGCACTACCAATTGTATTGCCCCAGTGGCGCAAGTGATGGTAGATACTTTTGGTGTGGACAAAGCCATGATGACCACTATTCACTCCTATACAGCTGATCAGCATTTGGTTGACAGTCCACACAAAGATCCGCGTCGCGGACGCACAGCCGCTCAAAATATTGTACCAACTACTACTGGTGCGGCTATTGCCACTGGTCAAGTAATACCAGAGATGGAGGGTTTGTTTGATGGTCTGTCTATTCGCGTACCAACTGCTGTTGTTTCTTTGGCTGATTTTACTTTTGTGTTGAAAAAAAATGCGACTGTCGAGCAAATAAATAAAGCCTTGATCAAAGCTAGTCAATCACCAAGAATGAAAAATATTTTGGGTGTCACTGATGAGCCAGTAGTTTCCTCAGATTTTATTAAAGATTCACGCAGTTCTATAGTTGATTTGGCCTTGACCAAAGTAGTTGGCGGCAATATGGTCAAAATTATTGCTTGGTATGACAATGAGTGGGGGTATTCTTGTCGCTTAATAGAAATGATTGGACAAATTGCTAAATAATTTTAAAAAATCGTCCTTCGACTAACGCTCGGGGCGATTTTTTGATATAATTATATATTATGTTATTATGCTAATATGTCTATAAATTTTTACAACAGCTTAACTCGCAAAAAAGAGGAGTTTAAGGCCATAAAAAAGGGCCAGGTCGGTTTGTATACTTGTGGTCCGACTGTTTATGATTACCCACATATTGGTAATTTTGTGCCCTATATATATTGGGATATTTTGAAGCGTTTTTTGAATTCGCAAAAGTATAAGGTCAAGCACGTCATGAACATCACCGATGTCGGGCATTTGACCTCAGATGCTGATAGCGGTGAGGATAAGATGGAAAAAGCCAAGAAGCGGGAAGGTAAAAGCGCTTGGGAAATCGCCGATTATTATACCAATGTTTTTGTGACTGATGCTAAAAAATTAAATATAATAGCGCCAACAAAAACTTTGCGAGCAACCAAAACTATCAAGGAGCAAATAGAGTTTGTAAAAATTTTAGATAAAAAAGGTTTTTTGTATAAAACTTCCGATGGTTTATATTTTGATACTTCCAAAATAAAAGATTACGGAATTTTGGGTAATTTACAAAATGTTGATTTGCAAGAAGGTGCGCGCGTGGAAAAAAATGACGAAAAAAAACATTTGAGCGATTTTGCAGTTTGGAAATTTTCACCAAAAAATTCACAACGCGATATGGAATGGGACTCACCCTGGGGCAAGGGTTTTCCGGGTTGGCATTTGGAGTGTTCAGTGATGAGCCGCCTGACCTTGGGCGATACTTTTGATATTCACACTGGTGGCATGGATCATCTGACTGTGCATCACCCCAATGAAATGGCCCAATCAGAAGCCGTCACTGGCAAGTTGCAGGCCAATTATTGGCTGCACAATGCTTTTATGAAATTTGATAATCAAAAAATGTCCAAGTCTTTGGGCAATATCACCACGGTCACTGATTTGGAAAAGAAAAAAATATCACCACTGGCTTATAGATACTTACTTTTGCAAAATCATTATCGCACGCCTTTGAATTTTTCTTGGGGATCACTGACCGCCGGGCAAACCGGTTTACATAATATTGTAAAAAGTCTGGCGACTTTAAATAAGTCGGGTAAAATAAATGAAAAATATTTAGCGGATTTTTATTTGGCTTTGAGTGATGATTTAAATACTTCCAAGGCCATGGCGGTCTTACAACAGCTCTTGGCCAGCAAAGAAGATGGGAGCATGAAATTGGCCACAGTTTACAAAATGGATGAAGTGCTGGGTTTGGATTTAAAAAATTTACGAAGCAGGGCCTTACAAATACCAAAAAATGCTCAAGATTTGCTAAAAAAGCGAGAAATAGCTAGACAAAGTAAAAATTATAAACTGGCTGATGATTTGCGTGAGCAGTTGAAAGAGCAGGGGGTAGAAGTAGAGGATACAAACGCTGGGCAACAAGCTATAAATGTCCAGTTTTAATCAAACCATGTCGCAACTGATAATCAATCGCAACGAAAATTTATACGGGCCAGCGCCTGAAGTTTTGGCAGTCATTAGAAATTTTCCAGTGGCCAACATTATTCATTACCAAGAGGGCTATTATAATTCTCCTTTAGCTCAAAAAATATCTTTGCAATTCAATCTGCCTGAAAAACAGGTTATTATTTTTTACGGCTTGGAAGATTTTTTTAGAAATTTGTTTTTACAACTTGATCCCAAGCAAGATACCATTTTGGTCAATCAATGGCATTTTGCTTATTTCAAAAAATACGCGGATTTTTTGGGTATAAAATTTGTGGAATTTAGAATGATTGAAAATAACACCGATTTTTCTTTTGATATTGATGATTGCCTGAAGCTATACCAAAAACATCAGCCCAAAATATTAATACTGACATCACCCAACAATCCCACTGGCAATGTTTTGGCTTTTCAGGATTTAGAAAAAGTACTAGCCAATATTACCAAAGACACCTTGTTGATATTAGATGAGGCCTATTATGGTTATGATAAAAATTATAAAGCAGCTAAATATATTGAGATTTTGAAAAAATATCCTAATTTATTAATAGTCAGAACATTTTCTAAATATTATGCTTTGGCTGGCTTACGCATTGGTTATGCTCTGGTGGGCGAACAGGCCAAAGATCTAATAGCTTACCAGCATCGCTATTTGGGTTTTAGCACTATTTTGGAAAAAGTAGCTTTGGCGGCCTTGGATTCAGCTAGTTATTATGAAGAAACAGCTCAAAAAATTATCAAAGATAGAGATTGGCTGATAGGGCAGGTGCGGACTTTGAACAATTTTAAAATTTTTGATTCCCAAACCAATTTTGTTTTGGTAAAAGTAAATGAAAAAATAATAGACCAATTAAAAGAATTGATAGCTAAAGAAGATTTTACTATTGCTTTATTTTTGGCGGACAATATGATGCGAGTTTCTATTGGCTTACCCGAACACAATCAAAGATTTTTTGAAATTTTGAAAAATATTGATAATTAGTATTAAATATAATTTTTAATAATCAACCCGTCGGGTTGTTTTTGTATTTGACCCCATAAGCGACCCAACTCCTCGCGAGGAGCTGGGTCGCTACGGGGCGAGATGTGGTATTAGTTGACTCTAGATAATAAACAAGCTCTAGTTCTTGGTACTGGAGGCATACCTATTTTCTTGACAAAAAAACTGTCAGTGTTAGTATTTTAGGGTAGTGAGCAATCATTTGTTCCCGAATACGCTGGCGGCCGCCTATGGACTTCCACTGCACTTTCTCCCTCCAAACCCCCGCAGTGTCCAAGTCCAGGGCACATCATGAGGTATCAATCCCTCCCGCCAGCGTTTCAAGCTAAGTTGGAACGGGTATAGTTCAGCTGGTAGAACACTTCCATGCTATGGAAGAGGTTGCTGGTTCGAATCCAGTTACTCGCTCCAATTCTATCGAGCCCAGGTCATCGTCGGATACCTGGGCTTTCTATTTTCAACTCGTCGGGTTGATTTTTCTATTTGACAAATAATCCCAAAAACTCTATATTTATGTCACGGACGGCTTAAATGACAAGACGGCGTTATGACACTAGATACTTTAATTTTAGCAGTAGTTTGGCTGATCAATCTGGGCTTGTTGTTTTTTATACTCCTCAACAAAAATAAGCAAAGGCGCTGGCCAATTTTCATCATGGTTTTTTTGTTGTGGCTATGGCAGAGCAGTGAACTGTTTAATATTTTATTTTTATTACGCAGTCAATCCTTGCTACTGGGAGTGCGCGCTGGTTTATTGCCAACACTGTATATTGCCCCGGTCTTTGTCTGGCTTAGCTACTTACTGGTTGATGGTTGGAAAAAAGTTCGCAGCAAACAGCATCTTTTTTTCTTGCCCGCTTATATCATGTCGCCCTTTGTTTTTAGCAAATATAATGTCAGCAGTATTGTCGTCGGCCAAAACAGTGTCGCTTATGTACCAGGGCCGATTTATTTTTATTTTGCGGCCTATTTTCTCACCCTCATGTCTTGGGGCCTGGTAGTGTTGATTCGTCAGCGCAGTCGCTATGATCAGATAGTCAAAAAGCAAATTGACTATATTTTTGTGGCCACGGCTTTGACCGCTATCTCGGCTTTGATTTTTATTTTTTTCTTACCACTTTTGGGAGTGGTGGAGTTTTATTATCTGGGAGTTAATAGTAGCGTGATATTTACCGCTATTGTGGTGTATGCTTTGTTTCGCTACCGCTTTTTGGATTTGAAAATAAGTTTTTACAAAACCTTGGTCAACTTGGTGCGCTTGCTTTTGACTGGCTTGGTTTATGCTTTGCTGTATTTAGTACTCAGCGGGCCAGTACAGGTGGATTTTTCTCGCAGCATAAATAGTATTTTGTTTTTGATATTTTTTGGTTTGACCGCACCTATTTTATTTGGTCTAGCCAGTGTGGCGGCTAAGTTTTTTATTTATCATCCTTTGGAGAGAATAATTCAAGCGCAAAATAATATTGCCGTGATCTTGCGCTCTAGTCGTGATCTCAATAGATTGATGTCATCACTGTCCAAAGAAATTGCCCAAGTGATTGATTACAAAGAAATATTTATTTATTTGTCCAAGCGTGGGGATGCTAATTTTTTCCACCAAGTATTTCCAGTGGGCGAGCGCACACTGCACATGGAGCAGGATTTGCTTTTAAAATATTTGGCTAAAAATCAAGATTTACTTCATAGTCCAGAAGTGCACTACTTGGGGCTTGATCCCCAGCTGAGCCAAGAGCTGGTTAATCATCATATTGACATATCTTTCCCAATATACTATAATAATCAGCTTTTGGGAGTAGTCATGCTGGATAACAATAAAAAGCTGATTTACCAACAGCAACTGGATTTTTTGAAGGAAGTGAACAAATATTTGGATATTGCCATTGGCAGTTTGTTGCTTTATCAGCAGGCCATGGCTAATAAGGAAGAAAAATAATTATTTTTCAATATTAATTAATAAATATGAGTATAGAAAATTTATTGTTATTGATTGCGGGCTTGGTTAATTTAATGATGTTTTTTGTGGTTATTAGCCGTGGTTTTAATAATAAAATAAACTTGTATTTTGGTCTGCTTACTTTTTTTAATTTTCTGTGGACCATGACAATATTGATTGCTCGAATGGGTGAAAATATTAACTTTTGGTTTTATGGCGGAGCACTTTTGGCTTATCCCATTGCCTTGGGGATATCCTTGTCGCTCTACTTTTTTTCCAAATATTTTCCATTACAAACTAGTAAAAATAAAAAAATTTATGATCTGGTGCTTTTAGCCCCAGCCTTTATTTTATCAATAATCGTTTATACAAAAGGAGCGTTTGTATTGAGCTTTACCAAAGATTTAGCCAGAAATGAATACACGCTGTATGTAAACAAGCCGTTTTATATTTTATATGGGGTTTATTTTATTTTTGTGGCTGGGTTAGCTCTACTAAACTTGTATCGCAAAATTAAAATGCCAGACATTTATTTCAAAAAACAAACTTTAATATTATTTATTGCTATTTTGATAGGTTTGGTTTTTGGCGCTTACTTTGATTTGATACTTTGTTATTTTGCTAATTATCATTATGCTTGGTTTGGTCCGGTGTTCACTTTGTTTATGAATGCGGTAGTATTTTATTTCATCATTTCCCCTAGAGAAAAAATAAGTAATTAAAGATATGATAATTTTTTCAACTCAAAATTTTATTTTATTGATTGCTGCTCTGGTTAATTTGTTTATGACTTTTTTTGTTTTTAGACGAGGTATAAAAAATAAAATAAATTTATATTTTAGTTTACTGACCTTTTTTAATTTTACTTGGAGTTTGGGACTATTAATCTCACGCTCGATTTCAGATATAAATTTGGTTGGTTTGTTTGCTAGGAGCACTTATGTTTCCGCGTTAGCAATTGTTATTTCCTTATTTTATTTTGTTCATCACTTTCCCTACCAAATTGAAAAACTAAAAAAAAGTTATCATTTTCTTATTTTATTGATGGCGATAATTTTATCATTTTTTATTTATACCAAGGGATTTATCACGGAGACGGTTAGGGCCTATAGCAATTATGAGTATATTTCTTATTACAATGAGGCGGGATTTTTTCTTTATGCCGTTTATTTTGTTATAGTGGCAGTTTGGGCTTTATGTAAATTATTCAGAAAATATAAGTTGGCAGAGGGCGTGGTAAAGCAGCAAATTAAAATGTTGTTGTTTGCGATTATTATTGGATTGGCATTTGGGAGTTATTTTGATTTATTTATTGAATATTTTAATGATTATAGGTTTGATTGGCTTGGCCCAATTTTTACGGTTTTAATGAATTTCATAGTTGTGTTTTTTGTTATTTCCCCTAAAGAAAAAATAAGTAATTAAAGATATGATTTTAACTGACTCACAAAATTTAATTTTATCAATTACTGGTTTGACAAATTTAGGCATGAGTTTGTTTGTTTTTTTTCGTGGCCAAAAAAATAAAATAAATTTATATTTTAGTTTGATGACATTTTTTGTTTTTCTCTGGTCTGCTAGCTTAGTTTTTTATAATATTAGCTTAAGCGAAGATGCTTTGAGATTTTTCTCTAGTCTACCATACACCATGGCCTGGTTAGTTATAGTTTTTTTATTCTACTTTTCTCTCTATTTTCCTTATAAAAAAATTCAAATAAATAAATTATTTAAATGGTTAATAAATATTGTTAGTATTTTAATTATTATATATACTATATTTGGCTACAATTATTTTGTAGATAGCGTCCGAATTGGATCAATAAATTTTGCAACTTATAATAATGCTGGTTATATAATATATACTATTTTCATGGTTTTAGTAATTTTTTCAGCAATCTATTTTCTAGTCGATAAATATATAAAATCAGACGGGATATTTAGAACCCAAATCGGCTTGGTTTTATTCGGAGTTATCATGGGTACTGCTTTTGGTAGTTACTTTAATCTATTTTCCATGTATAAAGATAATTTTACTTCCATTCACATGGGCCCATTATTTACTCTATTTATTAATCTAGTTGTTTTTGGTTTTATTATTTCTCCTAAAGAAAAAATCAATGACTAAAGTAAGAAAAAAAATTACTTTGTTGTTGGCTGGTGGCACAGCTTTACTTGATCAGAACAAAAGGTTGCTTACTATCCAGAGTCCTGATGATATTGAAATCTGGCTCAAGCAAATGCCCGAGCTTAGGTTATTAGCCGAAGTGGAGCCGATTTTTATTGCCCCAGAAGACAGTATTTTGACACCGGAACATTGGCAAGAAATGGCCAAGCAGATTGCTGAACGCTTGGACTCTAGCAGTGGTTTTGTGGTTGTTTCGCGCTCAGACCAGCTATTAATGACGGCCAACGCCTTAAGTTTTTTACTGCAGAATATAAAAAAGACAGTGGTTTTGACCTCAGCCATTCGTAGTGGCACAGCTGAGCTAAGCAAAAATATTGTTGGTCAAAAAAACGATTTGGGTTTGCGCTCCAATTTAATAAATGCTTTTCAAGTGTTGGATTACAGTTTGCCTACGCCAGCTATTATGTTTGGCACTCGGCTTATTCCGGGAGTGCGTGCCACTTGTGACAAGGATACGGGCTTAAATTTATTTGCTAGCATTGATGATAACTATTGGGGTCGAGTAGATTTTGGTATTAGCGTCAAATCTGGCCTTGGCTATCACACTGGAAAACCAAAGATTTACAATAAAATCAAAGCCAATATTTTTGTTTTTGACGATTTACCGGGCCTTACTTGGCTAACAAATTTTGAACAGAATAATTATGATGCTTTGTTTATCAAGCTCAATCACCAAAACAAACTAGAGCCAGCCAAAATAAAACAAATCAAAGATTCTAAAATTCCAGTATTTCTTTATCACCCTATTCAGGTACACGGTCCTGATGAAGCAATAATCATGACAGCTTGCACTTTTGAATCAGCCATGGCCAAGGCCATGTGGGCCATGGCCAACAAGGATAAGATTGCTTCTTTTGAGCAAATCGGCCAACAGAATTTTATTGGCGAACTAATATAAGATAGAAAATTTATGCATATTTATTTTTACAGCAACACCAGCGATACGGATCAAAATAGTCAGCAAATTTTGCAGTATTTGCGTCGCGTCGGAGCCACTGTCATCAGTGAAACCTCCACCAAAAAAGCCAGCTCTGATGCCACCAGCTTGCCAATGGACAAAGTAGATGCCTTGGTGATTTATGGCCAGCGACTAGATGCTCAGGGTGGCTATTGGCTGGCTTGGGCCGTGTCCAAGAATAAAGATATTTTGTGTTTGTTGCCAGCTGGTGCCAAAATTGATCAGGCCTTGGAGCATTTATTGGTGGACAAAACAGTAGCCAAGAAAATGCGCCTGGAGCGTTATCAGAACCAGAATGCTTTGGAAAAAGTAGCCAACTTTCTAGAATCTTTGGGGCAGGAAAATTTGGCCGAACTATACAACATCAAATATACTTTACGTTTGTCACGCAAGATCAATGAATATTTGGATTGGAAAAGCGCATCTACCAAAATAGACAAAGCCACTTTATTGAGACAACAAATACAGGGCTTGATGGATAATGATAAAGAGTGGCAAAACTATTTGTCGACTAAGTTTAAAATCAAAAAATAATTATGGAAAAATCTGTTGTCAGTAAACACTTTACTTTTTTACCGGATGTTTCACCCAAAGCCCAACCCTTTGTCATCCACGCTGAGTCCAATAACACTTTGGCTATTTTGATTCATGGCTTTTCTAGCTCGCCCTATATTTTTCATGATTTAGCCGAATATTTATCCGGTCATTGTATAGATACGGAAACAGTTTTGTTGGCTGGACATGGTCGGGATTTCAAAGCTCTGCAAAAAAGCACGGCCTTGGATTGGTACCAGTCAGCCGAAAAAGTATTGCACAAAAATTTATCCCGTTACAAAAATATTTTTGTGATTGGCGAATCATTTGGCAGTAATGTTGCTGTGCATCTGGCCGCGCACTACCCTCAGCTCAGAGGAGTGGTGACCATCAGCTTGCCAGTTTTTTTGTGGAAAGAAAAAGTAATTCGTTTTTTTCTGCCCCTAGCCGCTCTAGTTACTAACAAATACAAAAAAAGATGGATAGATGTGCAGGATGTGCGTCAGATCAAAGAATTAGGTAGACATTTGTATTTGCCAATAGCCAGTATAAAAAATTTCTACAAATTTATTGATAATTTTACCAAAAAAGAAGGTCATCAGGTGCGTATTCCGGCCCTAATCATCCACTCCCGAAATGATCGGGTTTCTCAAGTGTATAGTTCCCAATGGTTTTTTGAACAGATCAAACATAAAAATAAAGAGCTTTATATCTTGGATAAGGAAAATCATCACTTGATTCACAAAACTAGAAATGATTTAGTTTTTGAAAAAATTACTCGTTTTATTAAGGAAAATAGCGATAGTTTTGACGCTTAAAATAATATCTGTTAAAATTTCTACTTATCAAAAGTAAGATGAATAAGAAAAAAAATAAAATTTTTATTGGTTTGGCTTGGCCCTATGCCAATGGTTCTTTGCATTTGGGGCATCTAGCTGGACTGTTGGGCGGGGATATCGTGGCGCGCTATCACCGTCTAGCTGGGCATGATGTCTTGATGGTCTCGGGCAGTGATTGCCATGGCACGCCGATTGCCGTGGAAGCTGATAAGCAAAACGTGGCGCCAGAGACAATTGCTGAAAAATATCACGCCGAATTCAAAGATATTTTTCTTAACAAATTAAATTTTTCTTTTGACTGCTACACCAAGACCACTACCAAAAATCACGAGCAAGTAGTGCAAGAATTTTTTTTGGATCTGCAAAAAAAAGGTTATATTTATTCCAAATTTGAAGATCTGGCTTTTTGTGAAAAATGTCAAAGATTTTTACCAGATCGTTATGTTGAGGGCGAGTGTCCCAAGTGTCATTTTGAAGGCGCTCGTGGTGATCAGTGTGATAATTGCGGGTCATTACTTGATGCCAATCAGTTGATTAAGCCACGCTGTAAAACCTGCGGTTCTACACCAGTCTGGAAACCATCTGAACATTTTTTCTTAAAATTATCAGCTTTCCAAAAACAACTGGAAAAGTGGGTAGCCAAGAGTCAGGGTTGGCGAGCCAATGCCAAAAATTTTACTTTAAATTTTTTGCAAGAGGGCTTGCATGATCGAGCAATTACTCGCGATACTAATTGGGGCATAGACATACCCTTGCCCGGTTACGAGGGCAAGAAGATTTATGTTTGGTTTGAGGCCGTGATTGGCTATTTATCAGCCAGTTGTGAATGGGCCCAAAACAGGGGTGATGCTAAATTATGGCAAGATTTTTGGCAGAATGATTCGGCTCAGCATTATTATTTCCATGGTAAAGATAATATTCCTTTTCATGCCGTGATTTGGCCAGCCATGCTTTTGGGCCATGGAGATTTGCACTTACCTGATTATATTATATCGTCAGAATTTTTGACCATAGAAAACAAGCAATTTTCCAAGAGCCGTCATTGGGCAGTGTGGTTGCCAGACTTTTTGTCCAAATTTGAGGCCGATACCATTCGATATTATTTGGTGATCAGCGGTCCAGAGACATCGGACGCGGATTTTTCTTGGGCCGAGTACCAGGTCAAAGTCAACTCTGAACTGATTGGCAAGTTTGGTAATTTGGTTAATAGAGTTTTTTCTTTTATCAACAAGCATTGTCCGGATGGTTTACACGAATCAGACATCAAGCTTGATAAGCCGGCCAAAGATTTATTGAAGTTGACTGAGCAGGCCTTTGGCAGTGTGGGAGAGAATATTGCTAAGGCAAAATTTAGAGACAGTATAAAAATTATTTTGAATCTAGCCGAAAGCGCCAATCGATACTTAGAAGAGACCTCACCTTGGAAGCAGATAACTACTGATCGGGCTTCAGCAGAGCGCTCATTGTTTGTGGCTAGCCAAGTAATTTATAACCTAGCGACCCTACTTAATCCATTTATACCAAATTCGACTGATAAAATATTGACAATGCTTGGTCAAGAGAGAAACCAAACAGCCGGCTGGCAGTATGCTTTGTTGCCAACTATTAAGATTGCTAAAGTTGAGCCATTGTTTGCCAGAATAGATGATGAAGTGGTAGAACAAGAGGTACAAGCTTTGGGTAAGTGATAGATTATTTAATCAATTAGTAAAGAACCCCGTAATGTGGGGTTTTTTGTTTTTTCTAACTATTGTATATAGTGGGCTATTTGTGTTAAAATATAGTTGTTTAATTGCCTATGTCCAGCACAATCATTGCTAATTTTCTGGAAGTAGTTCGCGATTTTGGTCTGCGTCCGGCTTTGGGTTTTTTGGTTCAAGGTCAGTATCAAACAATTAGTTATCAAGAGCTCAACAATTTGCGCAGTCAGTTGGCCGAATATTGGCAAAAAAAGGGCTATGTGAGGGGTGAAAAAATAGCCGTCATGTTGCCCAATAGTGCGGAGTGGGTCATGGCCGATCTGGCCGTGGCTACTTTGGGTTTAGTTTTAGTGCCCGTGCACTATACTTATCCAGAAAAATATTTGGAAACCATAGTTAATCATTCTGGTGCTAAATATTTATTGATTAATCAAGAATTGTTTGCCAAATATAAAAATAACATCTTATCTTTACCACTCAAAGAAATATATGTAGTTGGTCTGACACAAGACATTGAGGATAAAAGAGTATTGCCTTGGCCAGTTTTTGATAAGAGTAAATTAGTTGATATTGAAGCTATTTCTCAGGAAGATGATTTGCATACTATTATCTATACCTCTGGGACTACGGGTGACCCCAAAGGTGTGATGCTTTCGCAGAAGAATTTAGTCAGCGATGCTCAATCAGCCCGACGCAATGTACCAATCTACGAAAGTGATAAATTTTTTTCCTTTTTGCCCTTGTCACATGCTTTTGAAAGAATGGCTGGCTATTATAGCCCGCTTTTTACGGGTTGTAGTATTTATTACGCAGTGAGCGCCAAGACCATGATTGATGATATTAAGTTGGTTCAGCCCACTGTTTTGCCTTGTGTACCTAGAATATTTGAAAAAATATACGCCAAAGTTTTTGATCAAATCAAGAGCGGTAGTAATTTTAAAAAAAAATTATTTTATCGCACCTTAAATTTGGTTGATGCCAAGAAAAAAAGACAGCTTAATTTTATAGAAAAATGGCAGTATCAGATTTTAGACTATTTGGTACTTAAGAAAATAAGGAGTATTTTGGGTGGTAAATTACGCTTGGCTATCTCCGGTGGAGCTTCGCTCAATCCAGCTATTGCCAAATTTTTTGATAGCTTGGGCTTGAAGCTGATTGAGGGCTATGGCTTGACCGAGGCCTCGCCAATAGTGGCGGTCAATCATCCGGATAATTATAAATTTGGCACAGTGGGTTTGCCTTTGGTTTGCAATCAAATTAAGTTGTCATCGGAAAAAGAAATATTGCTCAAAGGCGATAATGTGATGTCTGGTTATTATGACAATGAAATATTGAGCCAGGAAGCTTTTGACGCCGATGCTTGGCTACGCACTGGAGATTTGGGTTTTTTTGATAATGATGGATTTTTGACCATCATTGGTCGAGCCAAAGATGTGATAGTGTTGTCAACTGGCAAAAATATTTTTCCTGAGCCAATAGAGTATGACTTAAACGCCAGCAAATATATTAGCCAAAGCATGGTTTATGGCGACAAGCAAAAAGCTTTGTCAGCTTTTATTGTTCCAGATATGGCTGAATTAAAAAAGTGGTGTGAACAGGCAAATATAGAGTTTAAATTACCAGAAGTATTGGAGCTGAGCGCTGTGAAAAATCTTTATACACAGATCATTGACGAATCGTTAAAAGATCTGTCAAAAAATGAAAAAATTAGTAGTTTTAAGTTAATTGCTGAGGAATTTAGTGTGGAGAATGGAATGTTGACTATTACGTTGAAGTTGAGAAGAAAGAATATTTTAAATAAGTATATTGTATAAATAAATTGGTTATTTTTTGTATATAGTATGAATTTAGAAAAGATAGAAAAAAAAATTAAATTGCCCAAAATTAAAACGGCAATTGTTGCTCAGGAGATACAGAATTTTATAGTAGATGAAATAAAAAATGCTAATAAAAAGGGCGGGGTTATTGGTTTGAGTGGTGGAGTTGACTCTACGACAGTGGCTTATTTAGCAAAAGCAGCATTTGATGATTATAAATATAAAAATGGTAAAAAAGAATTGTCTTTGTGTGGATTAATAATGCCTTCTAGTACTAACAATATTAATGATACTAAAATTGGCATTAATATTGCTAAAACATTAGCCATTGATTATAAAGTCATTGATATATCATCAATAATTGAATCTTTTTGTGGTTTATTGAAGGGTATTGTTAGGAATAATTATGATAAAGGTAATGTTGCAAGCGAAATTAGGGCAATTATTTTGTCTAGATATGCTGCCGCTCTAGATAGTTTAATATTGGGAACAGGTAATAAGGACGAGGATTATGCTTTGGGCTATTTTACTAAAAGGGGAGATGGACAGGTTGACATAAGTCCGATTGGCGATTTGTCAAAGCGGCACGTTAGAGAAATTGCTTCATTTATGAATGTGCCAGATAATATTATAAGTAAGGCACCAACCGCTGGTCTCTGGAAAAATCAAACAGACGAAGATGAATTGGGTTTTAGTTATTTAGAAGCAGAAATAATAATTGAGGCGAAAGATCAGGGCTATAGTGCTAAGCAAATACAAGATATTACTAGTTTTGGCTTTTTAAGAAATAATGAAAATAAAAACTTATTTATCGTTGACGCTGTATTAGAAATGCACAAAAAGAATAAATTTAAATCCGAAATGCCACATATTGCAAAGGTTACTAAATATTATTAACGAATACATTTTATTAAATATAAGATTATGTTGTTGATTGATTTTTTTATAAATTTTTTGCCAAAGAATATCTCAATTAAATTGGTTAAAAAGTTAAATATTTCTGCAGACTATGTTTTCATTGTGCATTCTAGGGATTATCACGATCTCAATAGGAAATTTTCCTTGCTTAATAATCGAGTTCCATACAAAATATTAAGTTTTATAGGTAAATATTTATTTCCAATAAGACTGAGTTACATATACGGCCTTAAATATAGTAATATTGAAAAGAGGGGCTTGTTTATTGGGTCACCAATGGATGCTTCGGACATGACTAAAAATAGAGAGTTGGCCACAAAAAAAATTCTTAAAGCAGCAAAGTTTGCTGAAAAATTAGGAGCCAAGATCATTGGTTTAGGAGCACTGAGTGCGTCATTTACTAGAAATGGTTTAGATATTAAAGATAAAATTAATTGTAGATTAACAACGGGACATTCTTACACGGCATGGGTGGTTTCAAATAATGCAATAAGAATGAAAAATTTGACTAGCAAAGAATTAACAATTGGTATTGTTGGGGCCGCGGGTTCAATTGGCTCCTCATGTTATGCAGTCTTAACTGACCATTTTAAAAAGTTTATTTTGGTTGACAAAGATATGGAAAAATTAAAAAGTAAATTTAATTTATCGTCGGAAAAAATTTTAAGTTATAGTAGCTCATTAGATATTATAAAAAAAGCCGATATAATTATTACAGCCACAAACGCACCTTACTCTATAATACAATCTAGCAACATGTTGAAGGAGGGGACAATTATTATAGATGATGCACAACCACTAAATGCATCAAAAAAAATTAATTCTAAAAATCATCGGACATTGGTTATAGAGGGTGGTGTTTGTAATTATAAAAATATTAAATATAATTTTGATTTAGGGTTAACAGATGATGGGGATATATTTAGCTGTATGGGAGAATTAATAACGCTTGCCGCATTAGATAGTAATTGCACCACAATAGGCGATACAAATAAGGAACAAATTATTAGGATAAAAAAAATGGCGAATGTCATTGGCATAGAACCGGCACGATTTAGATCTTTCGGTAGACCAATTAGTGATGATTATTTAAAATATATTTTATCTTAGTCAAATGGATTACATTAATATAATCATTTTAGTTGTACTTATCCTTAATATATTATTAGGTTATTTTATATATAAAAATAATAAACATGCATCCGTAAATAGAAGTTATTTATTTGTTATTGTAGCTATTATATTTTGGGGTACAGGGATGATATTGTATAGACTTTCTGATCAAGCTAATATAGTTTTTTTATGCAAACTATTGTATGTGTTTGCGACGTTTACATCACCAGCTTTTTTGTTTTTTTCAATCGTTTTTCCAGAGGGCGGGAAACTTAACCCGAAATACATAATATTTGTATCCGTTTTTTTTATACTTATAAACGGTATGATTCTTTTTACGGATAGAATTATATTTAGTGCTAAAACAGTTGTTGACGGTGAAAACATTATATATTTTGGTAAGTTGTATATTTTGTATGTAGTTTATTTTTTCTACCACTTTTTTCAAGCTTTTTATAATCTTAATAGTAAGATTAAAAAACTTGAGGGGTTAAAAAAATTGCAGGTAAAATATGTTTTTTCTGGTTATTTACTATCCAGCAATTTAGCTTTTATATCTAATTTATTGTTACCTTGGTTTGGCATTTTCACAATTAATTGGTCTGGGCAAGTTTTAACTATCTTCATGGTAGGATTTACCACATATGCGATTGTTAAGTACAGATTAATGGACATTCGTTTAGTTTTGATTAGAAGTGTTTTATACGGAATTTTGGTAGCTTTGTTTGCATCATTTTTTGCAATGGTGGTTTTTTTATCAGGAACATACTTGAGCAGAGAAAACCAGTCCGGCAATGCAATAATTTTTGTTGTAACTTCTTTAGTTATCGTCTTGACTCTTGACCCCTTGAAGAGTATTTTTGCTCGTTTGACCGACCGTATATTTTATAAGAACAGGGTAGATTATCAGAAGTTACTTCAGAAAGCTAGTTCGGTAGTTGCCAAAGAGATTGATTTGGCTAAATTTTCATTGGCTTTAGTCAATTTGTTGTCTGATCAGTTAAAAATTAGATTAATTTCGTCATTAATATTAAAAAATGGGGAATGGATATTAATAGCCAGCTCTCAACTAGATAGTGCCCCTCCAAAGTTTAATATAAATTTTATTCAATTTATCATAAATAAAAAGGAACTTATTATCGTTGAGGAATTAATAAGAGACCATAGTAATATAAGCTCAGAAGTTCCTTATTATAAAATTTTAGGTAATTTTATTCAAGAGGCAGAAAATTTAAAAATAGAGATGATAGTTCCCGTTTCTGGAGAAGATGGGAGTTTAACTTCAATGTTATTTTTTTCTGCAAAAAGCTCTGGCGATCTTTACAGTCAAGACGACATTAATTTTTTGAAAATTTTGACTCCCCAAATTGCCACAGCAATTGAGAAGTCCAAACTCTACGAAGAAGTTCAGTTACAAAAGCGTGACTTGCAAGTCAAGGTTGATGCTAAGACAAAAAGTTTAAAAATAGCAAATGTAGGTCTAGAACAACGCAATAAGTTTTTGACAGCCATGCAGGCCGTGACCAATAAAGTAGGTCGCACCATGGACCTCAAGCAGATTAATCAAATGATTGCTAACAGTATTTATTCTGAGTTTGGCTATGTAGGTGGTGTTTTGAGCTTTGTGGATGAGCGAACCAATGTTTTACGTATTGGGGCAATCACAGAGAGTGAACAGACTAAACTAGTGACGCAAATTTTGGGGCAGGATCCCAAAAAGTTTGAAGCCAAATTAGAGGCGGGCTATTCTTTGGGCGTCAAGACAGTATTATCCGGAACAAGAAATGATTCTGACAAAATGTCGGATTTCTTTTCACCTCCAGTTGATAAGTTGGTCATGGATAAAGTGCAGGAGGCCTTGGGGGTCAAAGCAATAGTTGGCTTTCCAATTTTTTCGGAAGATAAAATAATTGGTATTATTCATTTTTTGTTGGCTGTAGAAAAATCAAAAGTGACTTCACTGGATTTAGACACCATGACGGCTCTGACCAGCCAAGTGGGCATTGTGTCCAGAAACTTGCGCTTATATAATAATTTACAAACAACCAATCAAGATTTGCAAATTGCTAATATGCGCTTGCGCGAGTTGGATCAAGCCAAATCAGAGTTTTTGTCCATTGCTTCTCACCAGTTGCGCACACCAATTTCAGCGCTTAAGGGCTACTTGTCTATGATTTCTGATGGAGATTTTGGGCCGGTAACGCCAAAAGTTGGCAAAGTAATCAAAGATTTATTTGAAAGCGCCGCTCGCTTGGCTCGCTTGGTCAATATATTTTTGAATGTGTCGCGCATTGAGTCCGGAAGATTAAAAATAGAAAAAAAGCCCTTGCAGATTAGCGACATGATTGATAGTGTCATTGCCGAGCTACACAATGAGTCAGACAAAAAAGGCGTGAAGTTGATTTACAAAAAATCAAAGCCGGCCTTGCCATTGGTGGCCGCTGATTCTGATAAATTGCGCGAAGTGATTTTGAACTTGATTGATAATTCCATAAAATATACGCCCAAAGGGCAGATTGAAGTTAGCGCTTTTATTGAAGGTGAAAATTTTCATTTCCAAGTGCAAGATACTGGTATTGGTATAGACCCCGAGGAAGCCAAAAATTTATTTAGAAAATTTGTGCGCGCTAGTGGCGCGGCGCAGATTCACACTGGTGGTTCTGGTTTGGGCTTATTCATCGCTCAGAAGATTATCAAAGAGCATGGTGGTCAAATATGGGTAGAGAGTGCTGGCAAAGAAAAGGGGAGTATTTTCCAGTTTGTGATACCAGTCAGTGGCGGTGAGCCGAATAAAGAAGAAATGCAGTCTTAGCTAAAAGAAAAAATTTAGTGATTTTTAGCTGTCTCTTGACAGCTTTTTTGTTTGGTCTATAATGAAAGTGTGTAAATAGACGGCTATAATCATATAGACGGCTGTATGATAATCTCATGGAACTTCAAGGTAGAGCAATGGCTCAAAACAAACCGTTTATTAATATCAACAAGAGCCAGGGTTTATTTTACTTATTTAAGAAGCCCCTGGGGACGAGGTGCTAATGAAAATACCAGCGGGTTAATCAGATAAGTTCTGAGTTTTTAAAAATACCCACCAAGTTTTTAATCAACTAGTTAACAGTGCTATTAAGCTAGATTCTAGAAACTGAGTAAACTATGAAAATAAATAAGAATAATAATCAATTTCCTAAAGAAGAAATAAATCAATCCATAGTAACCCGATTTGAAAATCAGGTTGCCGATTTTTCAATTAAGAATGCTATAGTAACTAAGACTCGTGTCCTTTCTTATCAAGAGCTTAATAATAAAGCGAATATAGTTGCCAATCAAATATTAAAGTACAATAAAGAAGGAATTTCTCAGCGAGTATATTTATTATTCGAACATGATTTTCAAATGATTATTGCAATTATAGCTGTTCTTAAATCAGGGAATGCTTATGTTCCTCTTGATCCTGCTCATCCGTTAGATCGACTTGAGTATATAGTTTCTGATTCAGGTGGGGATATTATTTTGACCAATAATCTTAACTATAATTTAGCCAAAAGTCTCACGATTGATTTGCCAAATAAGCGGGTTTTTATCATTAATGTGGATGAACTTGATAATGAGGAAGAAGCGAAAAATTTAGGGATAATGATAGACCCTTCTCAATGTGCTTATATATTATATACTTCAGGATCAACAGGAAAACCAAAGGGTGTTATTCAAAATCACCGCAATGTTTTACATTTTATCCGTACGTATACTAATAATCTAGAAATTAGTCCCTTTGATAAACTTACCTTATTCTCAACATATGGTTTTGATGCATCTATTATGGATATCTTTGGTGCCTTATTAAATGGGGCAACATTGTATCCTTACGACATGAAGGAATTAGGTGCAGTCGAAAAATTAACCGCTTGGATTGGAAAAGAAAAAATAACTATTTTTCACTCAGTTCCAACCTTATATCGTTATTTTATTAGCAATATAAAGGAAAAAAATTTAATGGATAGTGTCCGGTTGGTGGTAATGGGAGGAGAGTCAGTTTTAATAAATGATGTTGAAGCTTATAAATTGCATTTCAATGATAACTGCGTTTTTATTAATGGATTGGGGCCAACTGAATCCACAGTTACTCTGCAGTACTTTATTGATAAAACCACCAAAATAAATCAGGCTACCGTTCCCGTTGGTTATCCGGTAGAAGATACCAAAGTGTATCTTTTGGATAATAATGGTCGGGAGGTCAAAAATGGTGAAATTGGCGAGTTAGTTTATAAGAGCGATTATCTTGCGTTAGGTTATTTAAATCAGCAAGAAAAGACTAATGCGGTATTTATAACTGATCCAGTGACGAAGCGAGGCAGAGTATTTAAGACAGGAGATTTGGGTAGGAAAATGGTTGGTGGGCCGATTGAATTTCTGGGAAGGAATGATTTTCAAATTAAAATTAAAGGGTATAGAATAGAATTGAATGAAATTGAATCCGTAATAGATAATTTTTATTTTATTGATAAGAGTGTTGTGATGCCGATTATACACGAAGAAAAAGAATCTCAAATTATTGCTTACTATACTACTAAGGGTAATAAATCTGTAAGTTCAGATTTAATAAAAGAATATTTGCTAAAAACATTACCGTCTTATATGATTCCAACTTATTTTTATCAACTTGACAGCGTGCCATTAACCGCCACTGGAAAGATTGATCGAAAATTTATTGTGGATACCTTTAAACCTAATTTTGGAGAAGAAAAAAATGTTAAACCAAAGAATGCAGTAGAGCGTAATATAGTAAAAATTTGGAAAAAATTGTTAAATATTGATGTTTGTGGTACTAAGACAGAATTTAGCAAGGTGGGCGGAAATTCATTATTGTTGACTTCATTGGCTTTAGAATTACAAAATAAATTCAAGATTGATGTCGCCATTAATGATATTATAAACTTACCTACAATAGAAAAACAAGCTGAGTATATAATTAAAAACCAAAAATAAAATGAATAATGTCGTTTTTCTCAAAAAGGGAACGAATTCAAATAAAAATTTATTTTTAATTCACGCAGGAAATGGTGAAATTCAGCATTATGTTTTGTTTTGCTCATCTTTTTCATCGGAAATAAATTGTTGGGGGTTAAGAGCCGATAGGTTTAATGATTTTTCTCCTAAAAATAGATCTATTTCGTCAATGGCAAGATCTTATTTGAAGCAAATTAAAAAAATTCAATCCTGTGGGCCATATTTATTGGCAGGTTGGTGTTTTGGAGGGGTGAGGGCATTTGAAATTGCATTACAACTTGAATCAATTGGTGAAAAAATTGATTTTTTGTCGATAATTAATTCTGCGCCACCAATTATTGATGACAAACAGATGATAAACATGGTTAATGATTATGCATTACTTGAACCGAATAAAAATCCAAATAAAAAGTCACGCTTTGATTTGGGGACAGAAAAAATATTAATTCATAAGTGGTTATCACAAATCAAGTCTACTAATATAAACAATGAATTATGTTACAATAAAGAACATATGTGGAAGATTTTTGTTGAAATGTTTGGTATGTCTAAATATCAAAGTGCTTTGATGGAGGTTATTAAGCAGGATATTCCCGAAGACAGGGCTAAGGCAATTCCATATTTTGATAATATTAGTTTTCGCGATCTGATTTACTATTTGAATGTTATGAGGACAGATGCAAATGCTCAGGCATTTTATATGCCTGCACGTAAGGTCAATGCTGATATTCATTTTTTCGAGGCGAATGATAGCCCCGTTAAACGAAAGTATGAGTGGAATTTATATTCAGAACATCCCATAAAGATTCATCCTATTAAGGGAGATCATTTTTCAATATTTAATCCAGGATGCGTAGAAAAATTTTCAATATTATTTAATAATTTAATATAATTATGAGACAAGTGATAGAAAATTATAATACAACAGAAAGGAATATCGCTTCGGTAAATGTAGCATTGATTGATAACGGCGCAGATTCGCTAAGCGAATACGTTACTTTGTTAACTGGATATAAAGTTAGAAACATTATGTTTCAAGATATAAAAAATTGTGACCTTAATGATTGTCAATTAATTATTTTATCAGATGGTCATTCTTTAAATGCTTCGGAAAACATCGATGAGATTGAACTCATTCGTAATACCTCTATTCCGGTGATTGGTATTTGCTATGGGTTTCAAGTTTTATGTTATGCTTATGGTGCTAAATTAGTTAAATTATCTCAGAAACGAGAAGGTTTGGTAAAAATTACAGCCAAAGCCAGACATTCAATTTTTCAAAATAAAAATGATTATACTGTCTCAGAAAAACATCGATTTGGGGTTCAAGAAATTCCAGAAACTCTTGTTTGCCTGGCTAGTTCTATTGATGGTTGTGAAATTATCCAAGTTCAAGGAAAACAACAATTTGGCTTTCAATTTCACCCAGAAAATATAAGTCCTCAAAATGAAGGAATGGAAATATTTAATAATTTAGTTAGGTTCATTCTTTTAAATAATACAAAACATACATAAAGACGATTGGTTGGTTTTTAAAATAATATTATAGCCCCACGTAATTATGGTTTATTTATATCTATACGAAAAAGTAAACATCCCATCAGATATTTACAGAAATCTTTTGAATTATACTTCAGACTATTCAAAAAAGAGTATTTTACAAAAGTGGACTTATAAAGAAAAATGCACAGCTATTATTGACGATTTTTTACTCAGAGAATTTATGTATAAAAATTATAGATTAAGATATGACAATGATGAAATAATAACCAATGAATTTGGAAAACCATTCTTCAGAAAACAGAAGGGGTATTATTTTAATTTTTCACATAATGACAAATACGGAGTTCTTGTTTTGGGCGAAGATCTTGTTGGAGCAGATATAGAAGAGATAGAAAGAATAAATACAAAAACTAAATCTATTTTTGTATCGGATCGGGACTATTTTAGTAAGGTTGATACAAAATTGTCTTTATGCAAATTATGGACTGCTAAAGAAAGTTACTGTAAGGCAATAGGATGTGGTCTAAATATTTCGCTAAAGGAGGTTAATGTTGTTAGAATAAAAAATAACATTAAGATTGGCTATAGAGAAAAATCTAAAAAATGGTTCGTGAAATATTTTGAGTTAGATGGAAAAACTGAAATCGCCGTGTGTTCAATAGATCAATTTTCACTGAAGTATAGTAAAATTAATATATTAGAATATTTATCTACACCAATTTGTTTAGCAAAGTAAGCATTATATGACCCAAATAAGCCCCCTGAATGGTAGTTAGTATAGAGCATGTTAAGGGGTGGTTGGCTAGTAAAAAAAATTATCATAAATATTTACTAAAAAAATTACAATTAAAAATTAAATAATATGGCAAAAGAAATAAAAAATTGGGAAGAAATCTCTAGAGAGTCTGTTTTTCAAAAATATGGTCGTGGTATAGAAAAAATTATATTCAAATTACCAAATGGTGAACAAAGTGATTTTTATATAAAAAAAGAGGGGCCCGCTGTTTGCGTGTTGCCAATTACAAAGAATAAAGAAATAATATTAGCAAAACAGTTTAGACCAGGGCCAAAAAAAATATTTTTTGAATTGCCAGGTGGATTTTTAAATAAAGACGAAGATCCAATTGAATGTGCTACAAGAGAATTACTGGAAGAGACTGGATATAAAGGAAAAATGAAGTTGATAACTGATAGTTATGATGATGCTTACTCCAATATGCATAGGTATTGTATTGTAGCTGAGGATTGTGAAAGGGTAGCTGAGCAAAATCTTGAGCTTACAGAATTTGCTGAAGTTGTATTGATGGATTTGGATAAATTTAGGGATTTATTAAGAAGCGGGGAAATGACGGACATAGAGGTTGGTTATTTGGCTTTGGATTACTTGAAATTATTATAGAAATAATGAATCAGACAAATGAAAGAAATAGAAATTTTAGTTGAAGTTTTTGATGATCAGCAGTCAGCTTTAACTAAATTAGAAAAATTTAACTTCAAGGGTCTTAAAGATACTTATGATATTTATTATTTTGATCCTCAAAGGAAAAATTTACAGCCAGTCAGCAAGGGTATTTTAAGGGAATGTTTTCGCTTGAGAAATAAAAATAATGAGTATTATTTAACTTATAAAATAAATCAATTTGAAGATTCTGGAGATTGGCTTTACTCCGAGGAGCATGAAATAAAAATATCGGATTTTGACACAGCTGTTAATATTATTAATAATTTGGGGTTAAAAAAATTAGTAGAAGTAAAAAGCCATAAAAATTATTTTGTGTATGATAATTATGAAATAATGTTGGAGGAAGTGGAAAATTTAGGGTTATTTTTAGAAGTGGAAATAATAAATTCAGAAAATACTACGGACGTAAAAAAAGCAAAGACAGAGATTTGGGAATTTATGAAATCATTGAATTTAAAAATGGGCGAAGAGTTACTTATTGGTAAGCCAGAGTTGATGTTAAAAAAAATTAATCATGGAACTCAAGGTTGAAAAAGTTAGCAAAGTGTTCGGCACGATTACGGTTCTAGACAATGTTTCTTTTTCTTTGGAAAGGGGGCAAAAAGTCGCCTTGGTGGGTAACAACGGCACTGGCAAATCAACTCTGCTAAAAATATTAGCCGGAGTTGTGGAGCCAGACAGCGGTACTGTCAAAAAAAGAAAGGGGCTAGTTTTTGCTTATCTGCCTCAGGACACCAGCTTGGTTTCTGAGGAGACCGTAGAGCAGTATCTGCACAGAGTCTCGGGCATGGCTTCATTGGAGCAATGTTTGGACTCATCTTCGGATGCGCAAGTTGAGTACGAGCGAAGAAATGGCTATGGTTTCCAGCACCGCCTGGAGCTAGTCTTGGCTGGCCTTGGTCTTCGTCTGCTCGCTGGTGATCGACCGATAAACACCTTGTCTGCTGGGCAGAAAAGTAAAGTGTTTATGGCCGGAGTACTGCTGGCTGACGCTGACTTGCTTTTGTTGGATGAGCCAACCAACAATCTTGATTTACCAGCTTTGATCTGGCTCGAGCATTTCCTTACCAAGTCCAAAGCCATTTGCTTAGTTGTCTCGCATGACCGTCTTTTTCTTGATCGTGTGGTGCACAAGATCATGGAGATTGACTGGTATACTCGTCAGTTGACCATAACCAATGGCCTGTACTCAGAGTATCTGGCTAGAGCGGGCAAAGAACGAGAGCATCAGTTGGAAGTCTTCATGGCGCAACAGGAGGAAATAAGGAGGTTGACTGAGTCAGCTAGAGCCAAGCGCGTTGAGGCCACGCAAGGCGCGTGTTATCGAGGCAAAGACAATGACAAGTACTTGCGAGGCTTCAAACGAGATCGTTCAGCTGGTTCTGGCAAAACCGCCAAAGCCATTGAGAAGCGGATTGAGCACATGGATTCTGTGGCCAAGCCAGTGGAGCGAGAAATGTTTCGCATCGAGCTTGAGCCCCAAAAGCCCGGTGGAACGCGAGATATCGCGCTCAATGAAGTAGTGGCTGGCTATAGCCAGGGCTTCAGCATTGGACCAGTTTCTTTGTTTGTGCCATATGGCAGTCGATTGGCGATAATTGGTCCGAATGGCTCAGGTAAGTCCACTTTGCTCAAAACCATAAGCGGACAATTGATTCCGCTTGCTGGTTCTGTTGTCTTGGGCACCTCTCTAGTCATGGGTAATCTGATGCAAGAGCACGATAATTTGCCGCGTACTGATAGCATGAAGGACTGTTTGATGAAGCGGGGCAAATTGGCAAGGCAAGATGCTTATGCTCTAGCAGTCAGATATGGTTTTCAGGCAGAGGAGCTTGATAAGAAAGTTGCTGATCTGTCGCCCGGTGGTAGGGCTAGACTGCTATTGGCAATTTTTTCCAGTCTGTCGGTAAATGTTTTGTTGCTTGATGAGCCCACCAATCACCTTGATTTGGAAGCACTGGATGCCTTGGAGGAGGTAGTCCAGCACTACCAAGGGACAGTGATCTTGGTTTCCCATGATCGCTATTTCTTGGAAAGATTCAAGAGTACTGAAACCTATCTGATATCAGAAGGTGGCCTTGTCAGGCAGACAAGTTTAGCGTCTTACTTAGCGAAAGCTGAGAAAGAAGCTAAGCGGTTGATTCGTGACACTTGGGACGTTGTTTAAATGGGGAGGAGTAGTCAATATTTCTCCCCAACAAAATTTATAATTTTTTGACATATGAACCAATATATTAATCTAAAATCAGCAAAAGTCGATAAAAAGTTAGTTAGCTTTTTAAGTGCGACTAAGCGTGAATTTGATACTTTTTTTGATTTCAAAATTGTTGATCCTTTGTTATGCTTTGTGGGCAGTCGTCAGGATTTGGATTTGATTGTCGGTAGAAAAACAGCTAAGTGGTTTGTCGGGGTAAGTAAAAATAACAGTATTTATATTTTAAACAGAAAAATTTTTGCCAAAGAATCAAATCATAACGCCAAAGATTTTTGGCAAACACTAAAACATGAATATAGCCATATTTACTATACACAAATAAGCAAAAGTCATCACCCTTTTTGGTTAAATGAAGGATTGGCTAGCTATCTTTCGGGCAAAGAATTGTTGATTAAAAACAGTGATCAAGAAAAATTACTAAATGTCTTTGATTATTTTAACAAAAGTGACTCGGATGTTTATATGGTCGGTCAATATTGGGTAGAGTTTTTGATCAAAAAATACGGTAAGAAAAAAATTGTTAGTTTAATAAAAAGTTTGAATATTAAATCAGAAATTAGCGAAAAAAAGTTTTCGTTTCAATTTTACAAAATATACAATTTTAAATTTAATAAAAAATCATTTGCGAAATTTATAGAATAATTTCTTGATATATGAACAAAGAAATAGAAATAAAAATTTGCCTAGATAATAAAGAGGAAGTGCAAGAAAAATTGCAATACTTAGGTTGGTCAGTCAAAGATTCCGTTTTTCACAAAACTTATTTGGTAACCACTCCCAATGAGGGATTATTCAAAAAAGGCATATATCCCAGAGTAAGAATTGAGGGTGATAAAACTAGATTTACAATCAAGGTTAAGCCGGTAGAACAAAAAGGTGTAGATGACAGAGAAATGAAATTTTTTCAAAGAGAAGAACATGAAATTTGGGTGGAAGATGCCGAAGAATTAGTCAAAATGTTGGCCATCCTTGGTTTGACCGAGGTGCTGATTGATGAAAAGTACAGGCAAACTTGGGAGAGTAAAGAGTGGGCCAACTTAAGCATAGTTATAGACACCTTGCCCTTCGGTTGCTATATGGAGATAGAAGGACAGAAGGAAGAAATAGATCAGATGATAAAAAAATTAGGATTAGAAGATAAAGAAAGGATTACCATTGCTTATCGTCGAGTCTATCAAGACTATTGTAAAAAGATGGGAATAGAAGAAGAAAAAAATTTAGTGTTTAAAAAATAATTATATATGCCCACTCGCGTCCGAGCCATAATAATACAAGACCAAAAGATCCTTTTGATAAAAAGAAAAAAGGAAGGTCTTGTTTATTGGGTTTTGCCGGGTGGCCAAGTAGAAAATGGTGAAGTTAATGAATTTGCCTTGCTTAGAGAATGCCAGGAAGAATTAGGCGTCCAAGTAAAGGTCAAAGAGTTATTACATGAAATGCTTTCTCAGAAACCAGAAACATTTGGTCAAAGGGAGTATTTTTTTAACTGTGAAATTATTAGTGGCACTTTGGGCAGTGGCACTGGTCCAGAATGGCAAAGGGGATTTCATTATACTGGTACCTATAAAATAGAATGGATTGAGTTGAAAAATTTGATAGAGATTGATTTGAAGCCAATAGAGATAAAAAAAGTTATATTAAATTTATGATATAAAAAACAGGTTCATTTAATTATGAACTTTAGGCAAAATGAAAAAGAAAAGCAATTTTGGGGTTGGTGTAATGCTAATAGTCGGTTCTTTGATAATAGTAAATTCAAGCCTTGCGGCAGTGCAAAAAATTGTGCTTGATCAAGAAAAATACATTGATCAATATTTTCAAGTAGATCAAAATGGCCAGACCAAAGTAAAAATATTTTTGGGCGGCCAGCAAATTGCTGAAATGAATAATCAGGCCCTAGATTATTTTCTGTACGATCACTTGGGTTCGGTAACAGCGGTGCTTGATCAAAACGGCAATATAAAAGAACAAAATGATTATCAATCATTTGGGCTTTTGCAGTGTCGAATTGGGGGTGCCGATAATCAACGTCAGTTTATTGGCAAAGAGAATGATCAAGAAACTGATTGGCAGTATTTTGGCCAGCGCTACTATGATCCGCTGTTGGGTAGATTTTCTAGTATTGATCCCTTATTGTTGAGTGACTTGAGCAGTGTTTTGGCTAATCCCCAAGGCCTGAACAGCTACAGCTACGCCTACAATAATCCAATCAGCTTTATCGATTTTTTTGGCTTATCCACAGCCACTGTCAATCCTATGCCGGAAAATGGCTGGCAGATTGGCGATGAAATGGGGCAGTTCAATGGTGTGACTGCTTACTACAATGGTATTGGTAGCGCTCGCGAAGCTCGTAGTTGCGTAGAGTATGCCAAGCGTTATTGGTCAGAGGTTTATGGCATAAATGATGTTGGTTCAGTGGGCACTGCTAAAAATATGTGGAATATAGTAGACACTATTAATAAAAATTTAGCAGAAGCTGGATCAATTTATACCGTAGTTCAACACAATAATGGTCAAGAATTTTTATTACCCCAAACTGGAGATTTATTGTTTTGGACCAGTGGTCCATATGGCCACGTTATGGTGGTAAGCGAGGCTAATTTTGATAATCAGACCAACAAAGGTTATGTAGAAATTATGGATCAAAATGCCAGTAATAAAGCCTTATCTAGGTATGATATTGACAAAACTGAGGAAGGTTATAGTGTTATTAGACAGAAGAATGTACCTATGGCTGGTTGGCTTAGTCCGGTAAATAAAAATACTTCAGCCACCAATAACCAGGTTTCGGCTATTGGTCCGTCAGCTAGAGCGCAATCGTTATCTTTTTTCCAAAGAATGTGGCAAGACACTAGGCAATTTTTTAGAAAAATATTTTAATTATATAAATCATGAACTTAGTCAATAAAAAAGTAATTTTATTAAGCATAATCATAATTTTATTAATGTTGGTAATTGTTGTATTGCAAAAAAATAATAAAAATACTAATTATTCTAACAATCAAAATATAGTTGAACCAGATTGGCAAACTTATCGCAATGAAGAATTTGGTGTGGAATTCAAATATCCAGACAGAATTTTTATACAAGATGGAGCTTGTAAATTCATAGACGGCAATTATCGCACTTTATATGCTCCAGTCGAAACAAAAATTTTGGCCAAAGATAATGTCATTTATGTAGGTCAAGCGTACAGTTATGATATTGATAATAAGGAGTGCATCAAAAGAAATAATGATTTAACACAAGATTATGTTGCGTTAAAGATCATAATCAAGAATAATATTTTTAATAGTCAAGATTTAAATGGGCTTGTCGAAGAATTTTATGGTGGTGCTGGTGATCAGTGTCAAATCAACGAAAAGAAAGAGAGTGCTCAGGTTGGTGTTTATGATATAGTCGTGCATTCCGATGGAAAGAATTGGGATGAATCGCGATGTTTTATTAATAGTTCAACGGTTATGAAGTATTATCCAGAAAAAAATAAAATAATGTTTGTGGAGCTAGGGATGGATTATAGATTTTTGGGGGATAAAGAGGGCGCTATTACTTTTGACCAAGCCATGGTAGATAGTTTTAAATTTATTGATTAATATATATTTTAAATAATTAATAATAAACTTATGTTATCAAGCAAAAGACTTGAAACAAAAATAAAAATCGTTTTTACGCTAATTACTTTGCTGGTAAATATTTTACCAGCGCCGTATGTGTCGGCGCAGGAGCTTATTTCTGATACGAGCACAGAAACTATGCAACTGCCAATAGATGAAAAAGTAAAAGAGGTAAATCGTCCAGTTTTGGAACCAATTCCTCTTGATCCGCCTGTGGTGGAAGTTAAGCCGGAACTAGTACCTGAATTGTTGCCAGTCGATGAACAACAGATAGATAAGCCTCTCGTAGAAGAGGAAAATTTAAAAACGGAAGGTAATGGTATTTTAGCTGACATGTATGCCAACCGTGATAATGCTGGCAATCAACCTAAGGATAAAACAGGCGAATACCAGGTTGATGAATTTACCGGCGCATTTAACTACAATTATCCTATTCAAATTCCAGCAGGCAGAAATGGTTTACAGCCCAATATATCATTGCAATATAATCAGCGTCGAACTGATCATGGATCTTTTGTGGGTTTTGGTTGGGAGCTAATATTGCCTAGCATCAGTCGAGAAAATCGTACTGGTGTCAATAATATTTATGATGAGCATTATTTTGTTTTGGACGGTAGCCAATTAACACCAGTAAGCGTTGATACTAATGGTTATGGTATTTATGGCAAACTTATAGAAAGTGATTTTTCTAAAATAGAGTTTGACAGTAGCAATAAATGGGTAGTTACTGATAAATTAGGAACACAATATACTTACGGCGCTAATTCCACCGCTCGGCAGGATGACCCTAATAATTCTAGTCGAATTTATAAATGGTTGTTGGAAGAAGTGAGGGATACTAATGATAATTTTATCCGATATGAATATTACAAGGATTCAGGTCAAATTTATCCGAAAAAAATAAACTACACTGGTCACGGGGAAACTGATGGTATCTTTACTGTTAATTTTGAACCTTTTGCCACTGGCGTGCCAATAGCCAATAATGTTTCACCTGTTTCTTACCAAACTGGTTTTGCGGTGCAAAGCAAATATTTATTAGATAATATTGATGTTAAAATTGATGGGAATTTAGCAAGTTCCTATGTTTTAGATTTTAGTTTGAATACCAAGGGCAATCGCTATTTATTGAAAAACATTGTTCCTAAATATTACCAAGGCGGACAAGAAGATATAAAAGATAAAGTAGATTTTAATTATAGTGAGCAAGGCACAAGTTACCAACTAGACGTAAATTATACTGCTCCAGCTATTTTGGGGTCAGACGTGGCTTTAGCTGATACCAAGCGGGACATGTTTATTGATCTTAATAATGATAGTTATACTGACTATATTAATATGTATTGCGATCACCTGTCACACACTGTCAATGTTAATGTTTCAGAAAATAACGGTAATGGTGGCTGGCGATCGTCAGCTTATTCTACTAGTATTCCTTTTTCTGGTACTTGCCGGGGCACCCTGATAAGTTATTCCATACCAGTGGCCTTTGCGGAATTAAATGGTGATCACATGATAGATATGGTGGCTACAGCTGATAGCGATAATTATTATATTAATACAGGTAGTGGTTGGAGTCAGCAAAGCGGTGGTTTGCCAGTTTCTTTATATCAATCATCTTCACCCAGCCCGATGGATGCGGTGATTTTTCAAGATATGAACAATGACGGCTATGATGATCTCATTCATGATCATTTAGGCACACAGGTGCGGGTATATATGAGAGATCCAGGTAGTGGGGGTTGGAATTTAGATGGTGATTACAATATAAATATCACAGCATATGTTGCACCAGCTTGTTTTGAAAATGGTGGCAGTCCTTTTGGCTTTAGTGATTTAAATAGTGATAACTTACCAGATATTTTTTATAGTTATGATTGTGGTATTGGCGAGGGTTATAATGGGGGAGCAGTTTATTTAAACAATGGCAGTGCTTTAGTAGAGCTGGTTGGTGGTTCCGCGCCCATTGTTATGAATGATTTTAGTTATATTTCTACGGCTTTGCAGAAAGTTAGATATTTGAGTGACATTGATCAAGATGGAGCTTCTGATGCGGGGTTATACATTAGAAGTAAATGGAACGGTCCCAATAACCCGCGCTCTTCTGGCGAACTGGCATTGCTGGGTAAAGTCATTTTTAATACTGGCACATTTGAAGATAGTGATTACTTTATGAATAGTTTGCCAGTAGCCATTGCCGATATTAACGGAGATCAGGTGCAAGATGTAGTGCATTCTTATGAAGCAGAAGGATTAAGTTATTCAGAGATTTATATTGGTCAAGGCGAAAAACTTGATATTTTGGAGAAAATTAATCAGCAATCAGGCGCTAAATTGCAGGTTTATTATGATTATTCAGCTAATGAAAAAGATGAGGGCGGGAATTTAAAAAATCCAGACCTGCCTTTTAATATGCAGGTGGTAAAAGAAGTGGTTTTGGACACTGGTTTGGATAAATGGCAAGGTCAACAATACCATTATAGTGAGGGTAATACTGTCAGTTACCCAGACAGTAATTTAAAAGACATTTATGGTTTTGCCAAAGTAGAAAAACATTTGGGTGACGCTAGACCAGACATAGATTTAGGCACTGGCATTGACGGTGATTTTGTTTCTAGTGGCAATGATACTTGGGCCACTGATAAAAATTTTAGCAGTCTGCATATTTTAGCCGGGCATACTATTACTGTTGAACCAGATGTAATTATAAAGGTGCAAGGAGATGCGCTTATTGATGGTGTTTTGTATGCCAAAGGCAAAGGATATCTGGGTGGCCTAGGCATTGCTGACGGTTCAAATAATGGTACAGGCACTGGCTTTGGTGGCGGGGTAATACACACTGGTGACTTTATTAAATCCGGCGGTGGCGGTGCTGGTCATGCTACCATTGGTGTTCCTGGTGGCGGAGATGATGGTGGCGATGCTGGTATTTCTTATGGCTTTCCCAATTTAGATCCGATTTTTATGGGCTCTGGCGGAGGTAGTGGCGATGGTGCTTATTATACTCCTGGTGGAGATGGCGGTGATGGTGGTGGTATTATCCAACTTTTTGCCTATAACATTGATATTAATGGTGAAGTAAATGCTGACGGAGAAGATGGTATTGCTGGCGTGATAGGTGGAATGAATAACTGGTACTACACTGGCGGTGGTGGTGGCGGTTCGGGCGGATCAATATATTTAAAAGCTTTCAAAGAAGCCAATATTGGAGAAAATTTGGTTCATGCTTTAGGTGGATTAGGTGGCATCGGAGCTGGTGGATCGGGTGGAAATGCCAGTGCTGGTCGCATTAGAATTGATGCTGAAATTGTCAGGGGCAACACAACTCCTGAATATTATTACAACCCGGGTGATGTTAGATATTCTATTGATAATTCCACTACTAATTCTGATTTACAAAAAAATATTAATTATTATCATACAGCCAAAGATGATGATTTTTATCTGCATGGTAAAATAAAACAAATAGATCAACTTGATGCGCAGGACAATTTATTGAGCAAAGAATTTGTGACTTGGCAGGAGAATGATTTAAATAATGGTCGTAAGTTCGTTTATGATTATGAGGATACCAAAATTGATTTAAGTGGAACTAGCGAACAGGCAGTGGCTATCAGAAACGATTACGATCTTACTAATGGTAATTTAAATACCAAACATGACTTGGGCGAGGTTATTTTAAATAGTTCCACTGGAGAAATTGTTAGTATTTTGACAGGCGATGAAAAAGATACAAATTATGAATATGCGGTGAATGAAACTAAGCATATTTTATCCGCTCCTAAGACAAAAGTAATTAGTGATATTACAAATAGCAAGCAGCAAGATCTTTACTATGATAATCTGCTTTTAGGCGAAGTTGATAAAGTAAACTTAACCAAAGAAGACTATATAGAGCAGGGCGTAGAAATAAAAAGAAATTTTAATAGCTTAGGTTTAGTAACTCAAGAAATATCTCCTAAAAATGCTACTACCACCATTGCCTATGATAGTAATAACTTATATCCAGTAAGCAGTACAGATCCATTAAACAATGTCACTTATACCGACTACAACATTTTAAATGGTCAAATAGCAACCTCTACTGCCCCCAATGGAGCAATGACAATCAAAGAGTATGATAATTTCGGTAGATTAGTAAAAACTAAAATTTCTGATCCTAATAGCCCAAGTGCTTTAGTCACCAAGCAGGAGATAAATTACTACGATGAATCTTTAGTTGGCATGGGTGATACTGGTTGGGTTTATCCTACCCAAACTGGTCTACATGATAATTATTTTTCTAATCCTAGCAATGCTTACGCTATTGATGGTAGTTACGCCTCAGCCAGGGTAGAGGGCGGTCAAACTAAGACACAAAGTTATGAAGGTTTCAATTTTAGTCTACCCGATAATGTTAAAATAACAGGCCTAGAAGTATTTATCAGGCACAGAGAAACTGAAATTGAAAATCAAATGACTATATTATCATACTATTCAGCCAGTAATGGTAGATGGTCAGAAGCGGAATTTCCAAATTATTCTTTGGGCTGGGATAATAAGGTCTTAGGTGGAAGGGGGAATCTATGGGGTATAATGCCGACAGTCACGGATTTTGATTTTGACAATTTTTCTATTTATTATTCAGCGTTTAGAGTATCGGGTGTTGGGGCTGGTACGTGGTCTTTGGATGCTGTAGCTGTTAAATTATATTACCAAGATAGCGATGATGCCCCACGTTTTCGTTACAAAGAAACTAAAGACTACTTTGATATTAATAGTTACACCACTTCTCGTGAGTATTATGATGGTTTAGACAGAGTGATTCAAAAGAAAAATAACTTAGCCAATCAAAATGAATTTGCTACAGTAGATATTAGTTATGATTCACAAGGTAGAGTAGCCAGCGAATCCTTACCCTATATTAGTGATACTATTGAATACACCTTGCCCAATTTTGATCCGGTAATCTCTGAAATTCATCAGGAATTGACAGTTGACAATGATACCCTAGCTTTGTGGCACATGAATGGTCAGCTTAATTCAGCCGAAAAAAAAGATAATGCTGAAGGCACAGTAGCCTTTGATTTATCTGAAAATGCTTCACCTACATCAGTGTCAGGTTTTAACCAAATTACAGACGGAGCTTATGATTTAGAAAGAGATTCTGGTCAATATTTGAGTGTGCCAGATAATGATGCCTTAGATGGTTTTGGTGATTTTACAGTAGAGGCTTGGGTAAAACTAGAAAGTTTGCCTGCTAGTGGACAGTACTGGGGCATAGTTTCTAAGTGGGGAGGAGCTGGAGGTTGGGATTACGGTAACTCTTATCATTTTGGCTATAACAACGTAAATAATGCCAAACAATTAGAGTTTGGCTGGAATGACAACAACAGCCCATATGGTACTTCGCAAGGCAGTTATACTGTGGATTTAAGTCTAAATAGTTGGCATTATATAGCAGCCACAGCTGATTTAAGCGTGCCAGAAGTAAAATTTTATGTTGACGGCGTAGAACATTTAGCTACCATGCAATATACTGGCGCTAATGATTTATTAGCCTCAGAAGCTGATTTGCTTATTGGCGCAAATTATTCTGATAATCCTGGTTATTTTTTTGATGGCAGTATAGATGAAGTAGGTATTACCACTAGAATCAAAACAGCTCAAGAAATTTCTAACTATTATAATAATTATAATATTATTTTAGATCCCAATTATCTTGCTAAAATATACACCTACGATGCCTTGGGTAGAGTTTTAGCTGAAACTACACCAGTAGGCACTACTAGCTATGATTACAATGGCTTTACTACTAAGATCACCGATGCCAATGGTAATTTTAAAGAACTGACTAAAGATGCTTACGGCAACTTAATACAAGTTAAAGAGTATTTGGACTCTAATATTTATAGCACCAATTATGAATATACTTTAACTAACAAACTAAAAAAAATTACTGACTCAGCTGGCAACATCAGGAACTTTAGCTATGATGCCCTAGACAATCTAGAGTGGCAAGATATGGTGCACAAAACATCAGTGACTAATCCCGCTAAGATTCAATACACTTATGACAAAAATGGTAATGTGTTGACCGAAACATCTTTCAAGAATGACGCCATATCTTACGCTTATGATGACTTGAATCGACCACTGACAGAAAAATTATCAAGTGTTACTAAAATTAACTATATTTATGATCAAAATGGCGATATTGGACAACTAACTTTTGCTGATTATGGCAGTGACAGTTACAAGTCCTATGACTATGATATTTTGGGTAGATTAAAAACAGCTACCACCACTATTGTCACTGAAAAATTTGTCATGAATTATGATTATGATTTGAATGGCAACTTGAAGGAAATAGTCTATCCAGATGGCAAGGTTGTGACTTATGGTTTTAATGCCATGGGCCAGGTGGACGAAGTAAGTTTAGATCAGGGTCAAGGAGCCAGCATTGTCGCTTCCAATATTCAGTACAATCAAAATGGCCAAATGACTCATATTGAAAGAGCCAATAATGTTGTTACTGACTACACTTATGATCCAGCCCAAGCTTTTCGTTTGACTAGGATACTATCAGCCACTGCTACCTCAACTTTGCAGGATTTGAATTATACTTATGATCCGGTTGGTAATATTCTGACTCTGATTGACAACGCCAACACTGACCTACAAAAATCAGCTAGCTATATTTATGATGATTTAAATAGGTTGCTGTCTGCTACAGTCAGCTATACCAATCATCCAGACAAAAACTACACCCAAAGCTTCACTTATGACAGTATTGGCAACATGACTTCCAACTCTGACTTAGGCACCTTAAACTACGCCAATGGTCAGCCGCATCAGTTGAGTTCTTATGGCACCAGAAACTTTGTCTATGATACGGCTGGTAATATGACCAGAAACGGTGGTATTACCAAATTCACTTGGGATTATAGAAATAGACTGGCCAGCACTCATGATATAGCAACAGCCAACAATACTTACTACAAGTATGACCACAACAACCAGAGGTTTATCAAATGGACAGAAGATTATGTCTATGTAGATCCAGAAATTGAACAAGATGGCATAAAGAATAGTGGTCGGGATAGTTTGTCTCGAGTTTCGCTTGATGGTGGAGCAGAGCTAGACGGCGTGGGCCACTGGGAATGGCAAGTGATAGCTAAAGATGAATATGTGGATAAATATTTTGAAAAGAATTTGAATTCTCAGACTAAGTCACATGTTTATCTCAATGAGATTAAACTGGCCACAGTCAATAATAATGATAATCCTTATTATTTACTCTCGGATCATTTAAATTCTAGCTCCATACTGACTGATAGTACTGGTACTTCTGCCCAATTGTCAGATTACAAGCCATTTGGTAGTATTAACTATGATAATAAGCTCATTGATTTAAAAGATGATTATACTTTCACTGGCAAAGAGGCGGATGAAGAGAATAATCTGCAGTATTATGGGGCGAGGTATAATGATAATCAGTTGGGCAGATTCATATCACTTGATCCTGCTAACTTGATATTATATAATTCAGATGAATTTAAAGAAAAATATAATCGTAATATAGGGGTTCATTTATCTGATCCACAGAACCTGAATAGCTATAGTTATGTAGTGAATAACCCCCTGAAGTATACTGATGATAATGGTGAGATATTTTGGGTTCCGGTTATACTTAGCGCAATAGCCTCATCGTTTTTATTTGGGATACCCGTAGCTCAAGCCCCTGGAAATGATTTTAACTCGCAAACTGCACGGGCAGGTGAGTCCAGAGATTTTATAGGGTTTGTTGCTCCTGCGTATAATAATTTAAACGAGCCACAAAAGTTTGGGGTACTTCTAGTGGCTGGCAGTATAGCTGAAAAATCATCTGGTAAGATTGCTAGTAGTCTTGTGGGGAAAAGTTTTGGTAAACTCGGGACCGTTGTCGCGAATGAATCGGGCACGATTACCAGCTTAACCAGAGAGGAGGTAGCTAAACCGTTTCATGGGCTAGATCAAGCTATTACAAAAGGTGTATCTCCGAAAACCATGTTAGATACGTTGAAGAATCCCCTTATAACTTTTAAGCAGTCTGGCGATAATCTGCTTTATCTTAGTAGGGAAGCGGGAGTTGTTTTAGATAAAGCTGGACGACTAGTGACTACGTATTCTAAAGAATATTTCAAAGATCATATAAAAAATGTAATTAAACTTTTTGACTAATAATATGACTACAAATGAACAACTTAAAAAAAAATATAGCGATCGGTTTAATTTTGTTAAAAAATTAGTTCTTGGTAATGATCCTATAGGATTGACAGATGGCGGTGCCCCAGATGATGAATATGACTCACTCATAAATGGTATATTGTCAGAAATGGAAAAAGATAAAGATGGTTCCGGTGTAAGAAGTTCTGTGTTTAGAGTTTTGTCTAGTTTAGGTCCCGTTGATGAAGAAAGATGTGAATACATAGCGGTTAAGATTTTGGAGGAGTATTACAAAAGCTAACCACCAAGTAGATTATTGGTTTGATTTTTTGGAGCGAGTGTAGTGTAAGCAACCTTCACTGGTAAAGAGCTGGATGAAGAAAATAATTTGCAGTATTTTATTAATAGATATTATGATGGTTATATAGACAAGTTTGCCTCTGTTTATCCTATGTTGTTTAATAAAATAAAAGATTTTATTGGCAATCCGCAAGAGTTAAGCAGTTATGCCTATGCAATTATAATATTAAGACTGTGGAAAGAGCAAGCGGAAAATCAAAATTCGACTTAAAAATTATTTGGGAAAGTGTTTGGAGAATCATATTTTTGGCTGTCAAAAATGTTTTTAATAAAAAATAAAACTGGTTTACTTATTCTGTTGTTGCTTTTGGGGGCAGTTTTTCGTTTTTATAATTTATCTTATGCTGATAGTTATACCGATGAATCAATTTTGGGTTTTCGAGCTATTGGGCTCATTGATTACAACGCCGCCTATACACAGACCACGCCTTGGCAGTGGTTTGACGAGGTGCCCGCTTGGGCTCGTTTGTCTTTTCACGATCATCCGCCAGTATTTTTTTGGTTGCAACATTTATCTATAAATATTTTTGGTCAAAATACCTTTGCCTTGCGTTTACCATCGGTTTTGGCTGGCCTAGCCTCGTTATATTTAGTATTTTTACTGGCTAGGCGGCTGATAAGCGAAAAAGCCGCTTATTTAGCCCTAGTCTTTTTAACAGTCCAGTCTCATCACGTTTGGATTTCTAGGATAGGACTCCAGGATTCCGTAGTAGTGTTTTTTATGTTGCTTATCATTTATCTTTGGCTTCTGGCTCTAGAAAGACAAAAAATTTATTGGTGGCTTTTATGGGGCTTGTCTTTGGGGTTGGGCATTATGACTAAATATACGACCTTGATAATCATTCCTATATTGTTGGTTCATACTGTTATTTTTAGATTTAGTTTTTATAGACAGAAAAATTTTTGGCTAGCCATGATCTTAGCCCTTATACTTACTTTACCGATTATTTTATATAATTGTTTTCTGTTTGGCGCGGTCGGGCATTTTGATTTCCAAATTTCTGCTCTTTTGGGTCAGGACACCTCTCACTGGGCAGAGCGCTTGGGTCGAGAAAAGGTGGGGGATTTAAAAGACAGGTTAGTGGGGTTTTTTGTAGTATTTTATAGATCCAACACTTGGCTTTTCAACATTTTGGTGCCACTGGCTTGGCTGGTTAATACATTTTTATATTTCAAAAACAAACAAAAAAATTTACTGTTTTTGATTGTAGTACCCATCTTGTTGTGGCTATGGTTTTTAGTTATTGGTTCAACGGATAGATTTGTGGTGATGATAGTGCCTTGGCTGGTTATTTTATTGGCCAATTTATTTGCAGTTTTACTAGAAACAACTCATTATAGAAAAATTTTATATCTTTTTTTGGTATTATTTATAATTTGGGAGGGAATATTTGCGACTAATAGCTTTCTATCTACTAAGCAGATAGCTCGAGCTAGTTGGACTTATTCCCAATTAATAGATAGTAATAAAAATTTTGGCTTTAACGAGTTAGATGGTTATTTGGATAATATATTTGCTGGAAAATATCCCATGGCTACTGGAGAGCCGCGATATGATTTTTTGACAGAGCTAAAAGACAAATCAATTACCGATAAACAAAAGCTCGGTTTCAAACCGTGGTCAGTAATAATAGTTTATGATCACCGTCTTTTTTCTGCAGCCACACTTTGGACTTTACAGAGGCGCTTGATTCATGATGGCTGGATTATTATGCCCGATACAACCTTTGTCAGTATTACCGGTGATCAGCTGGCCGGATATTATCAAAAAAAAGGAGTAGATGATTTTATTTATATAGAGTCTTTAAATAGCAATCAATATCCTTTGGATCCAGCAGCTGATAATTTTTCTGATGATTTGGCAAGTACAAAGATTATTAACAGCTATTTGACCGGAAAAAATATTGCGCCAAAAATCATTGAGAATAGAAGAGGAGAGCCGGCTTTTGCTGTTTATAATTTTTAAAGAAAATAACCGTCTTTCGTTCGTCCAAAAAGAGTTAAAATAATCCATTTTTTCACCTTCCATTTGCCTCAAAAAAATGTTATAATACCATACACTAAAGGCAAGTGTATTTTTGTTAATTTTAAGATAAAATTTATGAAATTTGGGCATTCTATTATTTTTTTCTTAGTCGTTATGGTAGTGGCTTACGGCTTTTTTTTCTTTTTTAGGCAACATCAGGCCGCTGAAAATCGTATTTTACTGCAATCTTTGGATTGTCATTCGGAAAAGATCGATGATTCCATCACTTCCTTGGACTCTGACACCAAGACCATTGGTGCCTTAGTCGCTTTTCAGCGCACGCCCATAGACGAAATTTTGCGCAAAAAAATAGAGGACCTAGACATCAAGATTGATGACGCTAACTGGATTTTGGATTATGGTCGCCTAGAAATTCCCACCTCAAACTTGTGTCAGCTAGTGCAGTTCCCAGAAATAACAAAAATATTTATTCCTAGCCAACAATATGCCATTACGGTCAATCAATAACATACAACTAAAAAACCAGCGCGTACTTTTGCGTTTGGATCTCAATGTACCGCTCAAAAATGGCCAAGTGCCAAAAGATGGTCAAGAGCGCCTTCTTCGGGCTTTGCCAACCATCAAATATTTGCTAGCTAAAAAAGCTAGCGTCATCATTGTCGCGCATCTTGGTCGCCCCGAAGGTAAAATAGTGGAAAAATATTCATTGCGACCAGTGGCCACAGCTTTGCAAAAAGTTTTGGGCAAAAAAATAATATTTTGGCCAGATAATTTTGAAAAATATTTTCCAGCTAGCAAAAAACTAAAACCCGGACAGATTGTTTTATTAGAAAATATCCGATTTTATTCTGGTGAGCAAAAAGGGGATAAAAGTTTTGCTAAAAAATTGAGTGGGCTAGCCGATATTTATGTCAACGATGCTTTTGGCAATATTCATAGACCAGACGCTTCGATGTTGGCAATCACACATTATTTGCCAAGCTATGCGGGATTTTTGTTGCAAGAGGAAATAAAAAATTTGTCAGCTATTTTGGCTAGTCGCCAAGGTCTGGTAGTGATTTTGGGTGGAGCAAAAATTTCTTCTAAAATTAATTTATTGAAAAAGTTTAATAAAATTGCTGATCACCTTCTGATTGGCGGAGCCATGGCTAATACTTTTTTGAAAAGCCAAAAGTATGAAGTAGGCAAGTCAGTGCTAGATAAAGATTATATTTTAGTGGCCAAAAAATTAGTGTCTAAAAAAATGCTTTTACCACTAGATCTAGTGGTCGCCTCTAGTTTAACGGCTAATATTAGCCAAAATGTGCCTGTGGATAAAGTCCCAAAGAATGCTTATATTTTGGATTTGGGACCGGAAACCATAAAATATTATTTACAGTATTTGAAAAAAGCCAAGTTAATTGTTTGGAACGGACCCCTGGGCTATTTTGAAAATAAATTATTTGTTAAAGGATCAAAAGATTTATTGACGGCGATTTTAAAAACTAAAGCCAAGACTATAATCGGTGGTGGCGAGACAGTGGAGTTGCTAAAAAAATTGCGTTTAGAAAAAAAAGTAACTTTTGTTTCCACTGGTGGCGGAGCTATGTTGGAATTTTTGGAAGGCCAGAAATTGCCAGCTTTAGAGAGATTGAAGATAAAATAAATGCCATTAAAAATAAAAAAAATATTTGCTACTGAGATTCTTGATTCGCGAGGCAATCCTACCTTGCAAGTAGAGATAGAACTGAGCAATGGAGTAAAAGATCTGGCTTCCGTGCCTTCAGGTGCCTCGACCGGACGCTTTGAAGCTTTTGAATTGCGGGACAATGACCAGAAAAGATACGCCGGCCTAGGAGAACAAAAAGCCGTGGCTAATGTCAATGATACATTAAATAAAGAACTGGTTGGTCTAGAAGTAACTGAACAAAAAAAGATCGATGAGTTAATGATTAAGTTGGATGGCACCAAGAATAAAAGTAGACTTGGCGCTAATGCTATTTTGGGAGTCTCATTAGCTTGCGCTCATGTGGCGGCCAAGGCCAATGCTCAACCACTGTACAAATATTTGCGTCAACTTTATGACCATAAACTGACTGCCTTTGCATTGCCAACACCAGTGGTCAATGTCATTAATGGTGGCAAGCATGGCAGTACCAACATTAATATCCAAGAATTTTGGCTTGTGCCACATCAGGCCCCAAGTTTTACAGAAAAATTGCGCCAGGCCTCAGAAATTTTTCATAAATTAGGCGAGGTTTTGAGCTCGGTGGGCTTAGACACTGATTTGGGTAATGAAGGTGGCTATTCACCACACGTCAAATCTCATGTTCAAGTTTTTGATCTTTTGCATCAGGCCATTGAGTCAGCTGGCTATAAGCCCGGAGTTGATATACTGATGGGCATTGATGCTGGGGCTTCGGTTTTTTACGATGAGGCCAAAAATGTTTATAAACTGCCATTAGACAAGGCGGAATTTTCGGCCACAGAGTTGACGGAATATTATTTGCGCTTGATGCAGACCTATGACTTGCGATTTTTGGAAGACCCTTTTGATCAGGAAGACTGGTCGGCTTGGAAGCATTTTACTAATGATGATTTTGTCAAAAATAATAAAGTAAAAATTATTGGTGATGATTTGTTTGTGACCAACACCGAGCGTTTCCAAAAAGGTATTGATCTAAATGCTGCCAATACTATTCTAATCAAGCCCAATCAGATTGGTACGCTGACCGAAACACTGGCCGCAATTACCATGGCCAAAAAAAATAATTATCAAATAGTAATTTCTCACCGCAGTGGTGAAACCAATGACACCACTATTGCTGATTTAGCAGTAGCGGTCAACGCTGATTATATCAAAACCGGCTCGACTGCTCGCGGTGAGCGTATTGCCAAGTACAATCGTTTATTAAACATTGAACAAAGTTTAAAATAATGTTGAGTTTCAAAAATGACAAATTACCCGCTGTCTTGATGATTTTGGATGGTTGGGGTATAAGCCGTGAAGTGACGGGTAATGCTATTGCTTTGGCTAAGACGCCGAATATCAAGTATTATTTCAAAAAATATTCAAGCTGTACACTCAATGCTTCTGGTGAATTTGTCGGTCTGCCAAAAAATCAACCCGGTAATTCGGAAGCTGGGCATATGAATATCGGCGCCGGACGAATAGTGGAGCAAGACGCAGTCATTGTTTCCAAAAGTATTAACAATGGTATTTTTTCTAAAAATGCCGCTTTATTGCAGGCCGTAAAACATGTCAAAACCAACAATTCCGATTTGCACTTGATGGGTTTGATTTGCAATGTCACTAGTCCGCATTCAGACATGGATCATCTTTTGTCTTTGTTGAGTTTTTTTACCAACAAAACTAAACAAAAAATATATCTGCATCTTTTTACTGACGGCCGAGATAGTCCGCGTTTTGCGGCTTTGAAAATTTTGAATCACTACCACAAGGTTTTTGAAAATCCGCGTGTCCAAATAGCCAGCATTATGGGTAGATTTTATTCCATGGATCGCAAAAAAGCTTGGGATAGGACTAGGATGGCCTATGAAGCTATGACTTTGGGCCATGGGCAGACAGCCCACAGTGCCGAAGACGCCATTAGCCAGGCCTACAATAGAGGAGAAAGTGATGAATTCATCTTGCCCACTGTAATTGTTGATGAGCAAAATAAGCCACTAGGCGCTATCGGTGATAATGACGCCGTAGTATTTTTTAATTTGCGGTCAGACCGAGCCAGACAGCTGACCAAGTCTTTTGTGCAGAGCAATTTTGAGCAAAAAAATCCCGGAGCATTTGCACGGCCAAATATTATCAAAAATTTACTTTTTGTGGCCCTGACTGATTTTGGCCCGGATCTTGATAGTATTCTAACGGCTTTTCCTAGTGTGGATTTGAAAGACACCTTGGTTGCTGCTATGTCTGATTATCGTCAGCTCTATATTGCCGAGGCCGAAAAATATGCCCATGTCACTTATTTTTTCAACGGTGGCTATGATCGAGCGATTGTTGGTGAGAAGCGAGTAAATATTCCTTCACAAGTTGTGCCAACTTATGATTTGAAGCCAGCTATGTCAGCCAGAGAAATTACTAAATACGTTGTCAAAGCGCTGAATAAAAAAAAATACGATTTTGTGGTAGTAAATTTTGCCAACTTGGATATGATTGGGCACACTGGCAATCTACAGGCGGCCATCAAAGCCGTGGAAGTAGTTGATGAATGTTTGGGTGCTGTTGTCAGAGCAGTGCTCAAGAAAAAAGGTACGGCTATTATTACAGCCGATCATGGCAATATAGAGGATATGATCAATTTGAAAACTGGTGAAGTAGAAACTGAACATTCATGCAACCCAGTGCCTTTTATTTTGATCAATGATCAAGAAAAATATCAATTAAAAAATAACGGCAGTTTATGTAATGTAGCGCCAACTATTTTGGATGTTTTGGGTACAAAAAAACCAGCGGAAATGACGGCTGATTCATTAATAATAAAATAAATGATTCCAGTTAGAAATTCTCGATATTTAGCTATTGAGATAAGGTATAATGGAATAAATTAATTTTACTGTAATTTCTAACTGGATGAATCCAGTATGAAATTCATAAAATAATGTTTAGTAATATGTGTAAAAAATATTTAGCAAAATTTTACTTTAATTATCAAAAATTTAATTATTTAAATTTCTATATGCTGAGGATGAATCCGGTTAGAAATTCAACGCGCAATGTATAATAACATAAGTATGAGTTTTTTATTAAAATTTTACTTTGGTAGCCAAAGATTTAATTATATAAATTTCTAACCGGATGAATAGACCACGACCAGTAGTATTAATAATTCTTGACGGCTTTGGCATTGCGCCACCATCTCGCGCCAATGCTATTTCACTGGCCAAGACAACAAATTTTGATAAATTTTCGGCTCACTATCCAGTGATGCCTATTGCCGCTTCTGGCGAAGCAGTTGGTTTGTCGTGGGGTGAGATGGGCAACAGTCAAGTTGGTCACTTATCCTTAGGATCTGGCTTGATTCCATACCAAAATTTACCGCGTATAAACAAAGCTATTACTGACGGTACTTTTGCTAAAAATGAAGCATTCTTGGAAGCCATCAATCACGCTAAGAAAAAAAATAGTGCCGTCCACTTGGTGGGCTTGGTCAGCAATGGCGGAATTCATAGCTACAATGAGCATCTTTATTCCCTGATTGAATTAATGCACCAGCACAAAGTCAGCCAAGTCTACATTCACGCTTTTCTTGATGGCCGGGATACGTTATATAATAGCGGTACCAATTTTATCAGTAAGTTGCAGGATAAGCTAAAAGATATTGGGGCTGGCACTATTGCTACTATCGGTGGCCGTTTTTGGGGCATGGACAGAGATAATCGTTGGGACAGGATTCAAAAAGCATATAGCGCCATGGTTGATGGGCAATCAGATGAAAAATTTGAAGATCCACTGGTAGCTATTGAAAGTTATTATAAAAAGGGTGTTTATGATGAACAAATTCCACCAACTGTTATTATTGATGATTTGAAAAAACCCCGCGGTCAGATCAAAGATGATGATGCAGTAATATTTTTTAATTTTCGTTCGGATAGAGCTAGGCAATTGACAATGGCCATGGTTTTGCCGGGTTTTGAAAAATTTCCTAGGAAGTATTTACCGGACTTGTTTTTTGTGACCATGACGGAATATGAAAAAGATCTGCCAGTCAAAGTGGCTTTTCCGCCTTTGATAATTGATACTCCGCTAGCCAAAGTCATTGCTGAGGCCGGTTTGAAGCAGTTGCACATAGCCGAAACAGAAAAATACGCTCATGTCACTTATTTTTTCAATGGTGGTCAGGAACAGATTTTTGATGGTGAAGAAAGACTGCTAGTGCCTTCGCCGCAGGTGGCTTCCTATGATCAAAAACCAGCCATGTCAGCCAGAGAGATTACTTCCAAGGTGACGCAGGCCATAAAAGAAGGAAAATTTGATTTTATTGTTTTGAATTTTGCCAACCCTGATATGGTTGGCCATACGGGTAATATTCAGGCCACAGTGGAGGCCATAGAGACACTGGATCAGTTGATTGGCGAGATTGTAGAAACTGTTCTGTCTTATGAAGGTGTGGTTTTGATTACGGCTGACCATGGCAATGCCGAACATATGTATGATTTGCAGACTGGTGAGATAGACAAAGAGCACACCAATTACGCTGTTCCTTTGTTTATCGTTGGTCAGCAGTTTGCTGGCAAGAGTGTTTTGACCGGAGTAGCTGGCACGGATTTGAGTCACATCACGCCAGTGGGAGTTTTGGCTGATGTGGCGCCAACTATTTTGAAAATAATGGGATTAAAAAAACCACCAGCTATGACCGGCAGTTCTTTGATATAAATTTTTACCAAATTCTGACCAAAATCATTGAGCCCAAAAGTCCGACAATGATGCCAAAGAAAACTTCAATGTTGCGGTGTCCAAATCGTTCATTGAGTATAGGAAAAGTATATTCGCGGTCATCGGGCAATTCTTTGATTAGGCGATTGATGACCTTGCTATTGTTGCCCAGTTGCCAGCGTATGCCAGTAGCATCACGCAATATTAATAAAGCCAAGACTAGTGATATGGCAAAACTAGGCGATTCCAATCCTTCATAATATCCCAAGGCATAAGTCAATGAGGTGACCACAGCCGCGTGAGAAGAGGGCATACCGCCATAGCTCAAAATAACTGGCCAGCTAAATTTGCCTTTACGCACTTCCAGTAGCACTTTGACCACCTGGTTTATAATCATGATAAGCAGTGGTATGAGAAAAAGTTGATAATTCATAAAATATTGGTTATTATTTAGTATCGGGAACAATGGCGCTCCACGGAATTCACCCCATTGAATACCGCCATTACCCACTTTAGTTTGTATATTTGTTAAATTTTTATGAAAATCCAGTATTATATATAAAACAAGCATATGTTGGCGGTAGTTCTCGCGTATAACGCGAGAACTATTCAACATGGTGAATTATAGCAAAACGTAGATAAAAAACAATGAATTTTTTACAAGCCACAATTTTAGGGGTCGTTCAGGGTATTACCGAGTGGTTGCCCATTTCTAGTGATGGGCATTTAGTTTTGTTCGAAAAATTAATGCGCTTAAGCGTGCCGGTGTCTTTTGATATATTTTTGCATGTTGGTAGCTTGCTGGTAATTATAGTGTTTTTTCGTCAAGCTGTTTCTGAACTTTTGAAAAGTTTTTTTCATCGCCCCAATACTTGGCCAGAGGACAGGAAAAAATGGTGGATTTATTTAATTATTAGCACTTTGGTTACGGGCATTGTCGGCTTACTCATTTATCCGCATATTGAAAATTATCGTACTATTAGTTTTGCTTCAACTGGATTATTGATTACCAGTGCTTTTGTTTTAGCTTCTCGCTTTGCTAAAGACGGCAAGTCATTTAATTATTGGGTAGCGATTTTATTGGGATTGGTGCAAGGTTTAGCTGTCTTGCCAGGCATATCGCGTAGCGGTCTAGTTTTGTCGCTAGCTTTGCTTTTGGGCTTAAACAAAAAACAGGCCTTTGACTATACTTTTATACTGGCCATTCCTGCTATTGCCGCTTCTTTTATTTTAGCGGTCAAAGATTTTGCTTGGCAGTCGATTTATTTGTGGGGTTTGCTTGTGACTATTATGGTTGGTTTTGCTAGTTTAGCACTACTCAAAAAAATAGTTAATCAAGATAAATTTTATTGGTTTTTTATTTATACTTTAATATTGGGTATTATTCTTAAAATATAATGTGGCAGAAAATTAAAATATTTTTTTGGTCTGGCATTTTGCTAATTGTTTTGGTGGGTGTTTGGTTTGTCTATTTTTTACTGGCTGGAAATAGTCAGCCAGCGGCTACTTTTGTGGTGATCAATGGGCAGGGTGTCAATGAGATCAGTCAGAATTTGCACGATCAGGGTTTGATCAGAAGCAGATTTGTTTTTGAAACTTGGCTGTGGATACTTCAAGAAGAGAATAGAGTAGTAGCTGGCATTCATGATTTGTCAGCCAATGTTTCTATTTATCAGCTCAGTCGTAATTTAGTTAAATTGCCGAGTAATTTTCAGGCCTCTATTTTGATACCCGAGGGTTATGATCGATCCATGATTGCTAAAGTTTTAGATAAAAATGGTTTGAGTGGCCAAGATTTTTTATCAGCCACTGACAATAAGAAAGATTGGCAAGAAAAATATTCATTTTTAGCAGACGCGCCAAAAAATGCCACTTTAGAGGGTTATATTTTTCCAGACACCTATTTTATTGACCGCTATACCACGGTTGATGATTTTATCAAGAAAACATTAAGTAATTTTGATAAAAAATTGACCACGGAATTGCGAGCGGAAATTAAAAAACAAAATAAATCAATATACGAGGTTTTAATTATGGCTTCGATCATTGAGCGGGAAGTGCCCAATGACGCTGACAAAAAAATGATTGCGGATATTTTTATCAAGCGTTTGCGTGACGGCATGCGTTTGGAGTCTGATGCCACTATAAATTTTATCACTGGCAAGGGCTTAGTTCAGCCAACGCGTGAGGATTTGCAAATTGATTCCCCATATAATACATATCGTAATGACGGCTTGCCACCCGGGCCTATAGCCAACCCAGGTATATCGAGCATTGAGTCAGTACTTTATCCGACTGATAATAATTATTATTTCTTTTTGACCACCAAAACAGGCGAGGTAATATATAGTCGCAATTATCAGGAGCATTTGAAGAATAAAGCCAAGTATTTGGATTGATTTTTATATGAACAAGGCATTTATTTTTGACTGGTCAGGAACTTTGAGTGATAATAGCCATCTTTTTTTAGAAGTCTGTCGTCGAATGTTTATTGAGTTGGGCAAAGAGCCAATTTCCGAAGACGAGATGAGGCGAAACTTCACTTTGCCGTACATGAAATTTTGGAATAAATATTTTCCCGACCTAAGCAAAGAAAAACAAGATGAACTCAATCGTAAATACATGCAACTTGTCGGCAAGCCAGAATTGTACAGTAATGTTAAAGAGGTGATAGAAATTTTGCATCAGAGAGGATTTAAGCTTTTTATTTTGAGTTCGGATCATGTACTTTTACCAGAAGTACAAAGGCTTGGTTTAAGCGGGTTGATGACAGAGGTAATAGGAGCAATCCATGATAAAAAAGATGTCATTGTTTCTTTGTTGGAAAAATATCAGCTTGATAAAGATCAGACGTTTTATGTCGGTGATACTTCTGGCGATGTTGAGGCCGGTAAGCACGCCATGGTGAAGACTATTGGCATTTCTTGGGGTTTTCAGCACAAAGATATTTTAGCTGCCTCTAATCCTGATTACCTGGTTGATGATATTATAGAAATAAAAAACATTTTATTTAAAAGTTAAACATTTGGATTAAGGTTTTGACAGCCGGTTTAGTAATATTATAATTTTTTATTAAGATGCATTAATGTTTTCGTCCATCAAAAAATATTTGCTTCCCGCCATAGTTGTTTTAGCTGGTGCTATTAGATTATGGGGATTGCCAAACATTGATTTACAGGGTGATGCGGCTCTTTATGCTTTTAGGGCCTTTGGCTGGTTTGATTTTTTAACCGTTGATGGTCAGACTAGCCCGATTGTTTGGTTTGGCAATATTCCATGGTGGGGTAATTTGTCTTTTCATGATGCTCCGCCATTGGTTATGGCCCTTCAATATTTATCTTTTAGAATATGGGGTGCCAGCATCTGGGGTGCTTTGATGCCACATGTTTTAGCTGGTCTGGGCGTGACTATTTTACTTTATTTTTTGATAAAAAAATTTAGATCCCAAGAGGTCGCATTATTAACCAGCTTCCTGTTTGCCATTTCTTCTTACACCATTTGGGCTTGTTTGACGGGATATCTAGAAGGAGTGGAGGCGTTTTTTATTATTTTAAGTGTTTCGGCTTGGCTATATTTTGTCCAAAGTCAAAAGAAAAAATATTTATTTATTTGGGCGGCGAGTACTGGTGGCGCAATTTTATGTAAATATACAGCCATTTTTTTATTGCCAGCGGTTTTTTTGTATATACTATTTTGGCAAAGAAAAGTATTTAAGCTTAAAGAATTTTGGCTATCAATGCTGGTATTAATTTTTGTTTTGTTTCCGATCATTATTTATAATATTTTCGTTTTTAAAACCAGGGGGCATTTTGATGCCGCCCTATCATCTATGGTCGGTATGCACCCAGAAGATTTTTCTACTATTTCCTCCCGAAGTATAAGTCAGGCGTCTTTTAAAAATATTTATGGTTTTATTATTATTTTATATTACAATACCTCCTTGCCTTTATTTATTTTATATTTATTATCATTGTTTTATAGTTTATATAAAATTATTAAAAGAAAAGGAAGTCAATTATTGAATTTTATTGTCATAAATATTTTATTAGCAGTGTTATTGTTATCTTTGGCCGGAATATCAGAAAGGTTTTTATCTTTTATTGTACCCTTTTTTAGCATAATCACAGCTTTGTTTATTTTTGATATTTGGCACTGTTTGGGCCACAAACAAATGTGGCGCAAAATATTTTTTATTTTTTTGTTAGCAGTGTTTAGTTTTGAATTATTTTATGCTTTTAACACCAATATTCTTAAAAAACCCCTTGACCCAGTAAATTGGCTATATGCCTCGTCTCGTTTTTATAATAAAGGATTTGATAAATTAGATTATTTTGTAAAGAAAGAATTTATTGGAGATTTACCAAACAGAACAAAAATAAAAAATATTGAAGATTTGAGAACTTTTGTTTTGAGGGACGATGGACTTGTTTTGCTTGATGAAAGATTGGATTGGTTTTCCTCTTTGTGGTATTTTGATAGATATAAAATTTATCACGATCAATTGATATTTGATTTTACTTCAATATATGCCTTGGTTAAGGCAGAAAATGTCGGGGAAATGTTTGAGCGTTTAAATAAATACGGAATTAAAGGTTTTTGGTTTATTTATGCTTCCGATCAGTCTAGTCAAGTCAGACAGCGACAGGATTATAAGGGAGAAATGGAAATTATAAAAAATGCTCTGGAGAATATGGGTATAAAACCAATTAAAGAAATTACAGATTATAAGGGCACCGTGGTTTTCCAAATTTATAAGTTTAATTGGCCAATAAAATAAATTAATTAGGTGCTCCATAATACCATTATATCAAATCAAAGCGGCTTAATAATTATCCCCACCTATAATGAGCGCGATAATATAGTTAAGCTTATTAAGCAAATTTTATATCTACCAATTTTGGTGGACATTTTGGTTATTGATGATAATTCACCCGATGGTACAGGATCTGTCATTGAAGCGGTTCAGCAAAAAAATTTGCGTATTAAATTACTAAAAAGATCAGGAAAGCTTGGTTTAGGTACGGCCTACATAGAGGGGTTCAAGTTTGCTTTGGAACAAGGGTATAAATTTATTGTTACAATGGATGCTGATTTTTCTCACGACCCTAAGTATATTCCAGAATTAATCAATAATCTAAATAACCATGATTTAATTATTGGTTCGCGATATATAAAAAATGGCGGTGTCAAAAACTGGCCTTTAAAAAGACGCCTTCTAAGTCGATTGGGTAATTTTTATGCTAAAATTATTTTACACACACCAATCAATGACAATACAGCTGGTTTTATGGCAATGAGATTAGAAATTTTGCAAAAAATAAATTTGGACAAAATTCATGGTCGCGGCTACGCTTTTTTGGTAGAGTTAAAATATGCTTTATTTAGGCAAGATGCAAAAATTGTAGAATTACCAATTATTTTTGTAGAAAGAATTTTGGGTAAATCTAAAATTTCTTCAAATATAATCAAAGAGGGCTTAATAATGCCGTGGGTTTTAAAAATACAGTATAGAAAAAAATGACAATTTTTTAAGGATTTTTAGGTTTTTTATCTTATGGAATACAAAAAAGCAGCTGATGTTTTGGTCAATATGTTGAAGAATCGTGATCTTAAGACTGAGGAAAAAGAGGCCTTGTCAGAAGCCATTGGCGTATTGGCTTGGGTTTATTTGTATAAAAATAGAATTAAATCAATCAGGGCTAACAAAGTTAAGCGCGAGCAGAAATTAAAAAAAGAAAAATATAGGGATTAAAATTTGATTAATTCTTGACATATCCTATTTTTTGCTTTATAATATTTACACAATTTATTAAATAGCACCGTAGACAGTGGGTTTTTGGCCAATATTAGCCAAGATTAAACATCCTACCGAGGTATATCAGGAGCTTTTTAGCTCATGAATATTCATCTGCGGTTCTAAAGAAATCGCATTTTTTTATTAATTATATTTAAGTAGAAAGTTACAAGTATAAAGTAGAAAGATCGTTGACGAAAACATTTAAAAAACTTTTTACTTTAAACTTTACCGCCCACAGGGCGGTCGCCCCATGGGCGAAACTTTTAACTAACGTTTATGCCAAAAAATAAGGAACAAAAATCAGAAGCTATCAAAAGAATCCAAGAAAAATTGGAATCAAGCAAGGGTGTTGTTTTTACGACTGACCAAGGCTTAAAAGTCAAAGAAGTCGAGGTTTTGCGCAATGAGTTAAGGAAAAATAACGCTGAATATTTGGTAGCCAAAAAGACTTTGTTAAAAAAAGCGGCCAAGGATATTTTGGCCGAAGGGGATTTGGATAATTTGTCCGGATCAGTGGGCGTGACTTTCTCTTATGGCGATGAAGTCTCTGCTGCCAAAATTTTGAACAAATTTTCCAAAGAGCACAAAGCCATAGCTTTAGGCGGTGGTATTTTGGAGAACAAGTATATTTTGGTAGACATGGTCAAGCGTTTAGCTGATTTGCCAAGCCGAGAGCAATTGCTGGCCAAGTTGGTTGGTACTTTAAACAGTCCAATAACGGGCTTGGTCAATGTCTTGAGCGGTAATACCCGCAAATTGGTCTATGTGTTGAACGCCATCAAAGATAAGAAATCAAATTAATTAAATAATTAAACTAAGAAAGTAAAAAATATGTCAGAAGAAAAAAAAGAAGTAACGGTGCCTGCCAAGTTCAAAGGCATTGTCGAAGAAGTTGAAAAGATGTCCGTTTTGGACTTAGCCGAATTAGTTTCTATTTTGGAAGACAAATTTGGTGTCTCAGCTGCCGCTCCAATGATGATGGGCGCAGCTATGGGTGCTGCTCCAGCCGCTGCCGCCGAAGAGAAAACTTCATTCAATGTGGAGTTGACGGCCACTGGTGCCAACAAGATTGGTGTCATCAAAGCCATTCGTGAAATTACTCAATTGGGATTGAAAGAAGCCAAAGATTTGGCTGATGGCGCTCCTAAGGTAGTAAAAGAAGGCGTGGCCAAAGAAGAGGCCGAAAGCATCAAAGCTAAATTAGTTGAAGCTGGTGCCACAGTCACTTTGAAATAATTTTTTCAAAAATAAAAAGCACTCCTTAAACAGGGGTGTTTTTTTGTTTTATGGAATATATATAAAAATTAGCGCGCCGACTCCTACGTGCTGTCATTCCTGCGAAGGCAGGAATCTAGCGTCTAATATTTTTTTAACTAGATCCCGCAACAAGTGCGGGATGACGGTGTGGGTAATGTCTGGGGTGACGTTTGAGGAGTCGGCGCGAATAGTATTTACTATTCATTCACAGCCAAGAGATACAGGTGTTGGCCATTGAGTAGATAAATAGCTTTTTCCTCTGGATCAATAGCTAAATCCAGCAAATTATCAAATGAATTAGAGGTATATTGACTCTTGATTGAGCCATCTTTTTCAAAAATAATTACCCGCTTGTTTTGTGGATCAATCACATACAAGAATTGCGCGTCTTTGAAAGTTTGGATGCTACTTTTGGCTCCAATGACTGGACGCGGTGCATGATAGTTGAAGCTGTCTTTAAGGCCCTTGGTCAGCTTGATGATTTCCCCATTGTTTTGGATAAAATAAACACTACCGTCAATAGCCAGTGAGCTAGCTTCATTGGCTTTGGTGTTATCCTTGATCCAAGGCACGGGATTGCCAAAAGCTTGGCCTTGCTCTGGGTATTTGTATATTTGCCCATTGCCATTGTCTAGGGCATAGAGGTTGTTGCCGTAAATATTAAGCTCAATTATATTGGCTTTAGTGTCAGGACTGCTTAGATTGACAGAACTTATTTTTTTGCTAGCAATATCATAAATAGAATATTGGCCGGCTTTGCTTAAGAGCAAAAGGTTTTTGTTGGGCCAGTCATTGAGTAGTGTGCCACCGCCAAAATCAGTCAGGGGTACAATTTCTTTGTTGTCATAAAGATACAATTTGTCTTGGCCTAAGATATAAAATTTGCCGTCTTTTTGGACAATTTGAATGGGCGCGTTGATACTGGCTAGATTGGCAATTTCTAAAGGACTGGGAACTTCATAAATATGACGTACTTTATTGAGCTCGCGGGTTGTTTTTTCGCGGATGCTATCTATTTCTGCTTGTTGGGCTGGTTTGGCTGCTTGAAAATTGGACAATGATTTTTCAATTTCTAGCAATATTTGTTCGGCCGCTATTTCATCATTATAAATCAGTTTGGCATCGGCTTCAGAAAATTTGGCATTGACACTCTGGATAATTTCTTGAAAGACTTGATCCTTTTTTTCAACAGATTTTTTTTGGGTTAAGTAGACAATACCTTGGATAAATAGCAAGACAGTCAACACCAGTCCGATTACGGCAATTTTTTTTATTTTGTTTAAATTCCGCCACCAATTATAGCGAGTATAAATTTTTGATTTTACCTGGCTTAGGGCCTGATCTTCTTTACTCTGGCGGTATTTTTTGGAAAATATAAATAATATAGCGTTTTTTATTTTGCTGATGATAAATTTTATTGTCTTGTAGACCAAAACAAAATAGAAACCAGCTAAAATAAAAAATTTGGTAATTTTTCGGACAGTCGGGATTTTTTGGGTAGCCCGCAGGTCAAGTACTGTCTTGGTGCGAGGCAGAGGAGTATTTTGTTTTCGGGTCTCGATAATATCGTTATTAATTGGCTCATCGGCTGAGGCACTAGTTATCAGCTCATCGGCGCGTAGCTCGCGATCAGTGTCACTGGGGTTTTTGATAATTAGCGAATTAAAAGTTACGAAATCAGGAACAGTTTGCAATAAAGCATTTATTTTGGCGCCGGCGCTCTGGGGGGTATATTTTTTGATTAGTTGGCGGATTTTTTCTTTGGCCAGATAATCAAAGAGGGAGCTGGTCGAGACAATCAAAGAGTCGCCCTCTTCGAGATTACCATTAACAGTTTCAGAAAATGGCTTGATAGGGTTGAGGTGCTCATTTTTGGCCGCCTCCTGCTCAAAGCGATTGTGGCTGATCAGCCAGGCCTCAATATGACCAATATTGGTAAAACAAACGCTATTGCCCTGAATAATGCCAAAGGCCATATCTAGGGTTTGTAGCCAATTGCGCAGACGACTGCGGGCATTGAGCTCGGGCAAGACTTCATTTACTTTTTTGATAATATCCTCCAAAAGTACGGAAGAATCAGTGTTTTTTGAGGACAAAAAAAGAGTAGAGCAGAGATTCAATAGCTCGTCTATCAGTGGTTGCTGGTCAAAACGGTCCACTTTGGGCAGTTCCAAAACAACAAAAAGCTGGCCACAGTTTGTCACTTCACTCAGGTAATTCTCCGAATAAGTGCGGGCAGCCAGTGAATCATAGCGCAAGATTCTTTGGGTTTTGAAACTCGGCATTTTACAATTATTTCAATTGATATTATACTATATTTGACTCATTTAGTAAATTTATGCTTGAGCAAATTTTTGGTTCAGAGACCCGCACTAGAATTCTAAAATTTTTCTGCATCAACGCGCAGGAGAAGTTTTTTATTCGTGAGCTGACTCGCCGTCTGGGTCTCCAGCTTAACTCCATACGACGGGAGCTGGATAATTTGGAAAAATTTGGTTTTTTGAAATCTCTTGAGGAAAATGGCAAGAAGTACTATGAGGTTAATCAGGAGTTTCCTTTGTTTTTGGAAATAAAAAATTTGATACTAAAAGCCACGACTTTGGATGATATGTTTTTTGCTGACAAGATGTCCAAAGTTACTGGCCTGAAATTGTTGGTTTTTACTGGCATGCTGACCAAGGCGCCAACTCAGACTGATGTTTTGATAGTCGGCAAAGTACGCAAAGCCGAGTTTGATAAGTATTTGAAAAAAATAGCCCAAGGTATGCCACATGAGTTGCGGGTCACTTTTTTGACGCCCCAAGACTATATTTACCGCTTGAAGATAGTTGATAAATTTGTCTACGATATCTTTGCCTATAATCGTATTGTAGTGGTGGATAGAATCTCCAAGGATATTGGTAAAAATTATTTAGATGATATTAGTTTTAAACATTATAAACAGGCAGAAAGCGGAGTGGCTACTGGTAAAAAATAGTAAAATTTTTTATCGTCAGTCATTTGCGCTCCAGTTTGATCAAGATCAGGTTTTGATTAAACTGGCTTTTTTGTTAAAGAAAAATAAGTTAAAAATCAGTCAAATAAAATCATTGGTGCTTTTGTTGCAAGATGCTTCATTGACCCAAGTCAAAGTCATGACCGCTATGATCAATGCCCTGGCCTGGCAAAATGAGGCCAAAGTTTATGCTGATTATAGTTTTGGGGGAGAGTTTGGTGATTCTTTAGAAAAAATTCTTAAAAAAATTAGTAAAATTAAAAAATATAAACCCCTGAAAGTTGTTTATAGTCGAGCGCCGGAAATTACTATTAGCCAAAAAAAACACAAATTCCAGCTTGTAAAATAAGTGTTTGGACTGTAAAATACTGATATAACTTAAATAGTTTAATAATTTAATATAAATACTATGGCGGAAAAATTTAAAGGTGAAGGGGGGGTGGATCTCAAGGTCATAAAGAAGGTTATCCAGCTGATTTTATAGCTAGGGTAAAAGAAGTGTTTCCAGATTGGGATCGCATGAATCAAGCATTAGAATCGGGTAATGTATTTGTTGGAAGATATCTTGATGACTCGCGTGGTTTTTCAATGAAGCCCGATGATATAATCGAAGCTCTTGAGGGTGGCGATCAAGAAAAAGTTCTGGAGGCGGCTAAAAAAGCAAAAAAAATTGACCAACTTTACTCAGAATGGTTGGAATCTCAAAGAGGACAATAAGGAATAGAAATTTCTAGTCATATCACAAAACATCGTGTATGAGGAAAAACAGCTCTAAAGGGGGCTGTTTTTTGCAAGTTGCCCGTTAGTAGCCATGAGAAGTTAACTGAAAAAACACAAATTTCAGCTGGTAAAATAAGCGTTTTTTGTTTGACACAATTTAGTATTTATTATAAACTATTTTGTTAACCAAAAAATAGGCCAATTTCAGGCCATTGGTTTCTGTACCTGAACATTCGGAAGGAGAGTATTACCATGGAAGCCGTTTTGGCTACCCAGGCCAGTTTGTACTGGTCCAAGCTGGGTAAGTGGCAACTTTTGATCACAATACCGACCTTGCTCACTTTCTTTGCTATTTTGTATTTTGTCGGTGACAAGAAGCTTGCTGCCCTATTTGCTGCTGTGACCCCCATAGTCATTTTGTTGGTGGTCGCTTCCGTTTCTTACCATCACATCCATGACACTCAAGTACTCATTAGCGGATTTGGCGCCATCTTGGTCGCTACCTTGGTCGCCTACGCTGCTACCCTTTTCGTTTGCGCTCTTTCCCAGCCCTTCGTAGCTGTCATAACCGCCATCATCACCATCTTGGTCGCCATCTTCGTTGCCACTCTCGTTGCCAGTGAGATGAAAAAGCACGGCATTAAAAAGAGAGCCGTCTGGCTCTCTTGCGCGACGGAGTTTGTGATCATTCTCCTTCCTGTGCTGCTGGCTTAAGGCCAGTAAAACCCCTCACAAGACCCGGGTTAGAATAGGGTCTTTTTTTTCTAAAAAAAATCTCTAGAAAATTCGATTTTACGCAACAATTTATTACCCAAGAAGTATGGCGAACTGTGTGGGTGTGGATAAGTTCTATACGCATTTTAATAATTTATGTTGTAATAAGACCTTGATCTGTGGATAAATAAGGTCTTTTTTTATTGCTTAAAATGCTTCGGTGGGGTATAATGTAAATAATATAGAAAAAAGTGGTGAAAAGTGGGGGATTAATTATTAAAGCTGTGGATAACATTGGGCTCTATGTTTATTGGCGAGTACAAATATAATTTAGATGACAAAAACCGCTTGGCAATTCCTAGCAAATTTAGGAATCTTTTTCCGGATGGCGCTGTCATTACCAAGGGCTTGGACAATTGTCTTTTCATCTATACTGCTAAAGAATGGCAAAAATTAGTGGACAAGCTAAGTAATTTGCCAATTTCTCAAGCCAAGTCTAGAGCTTTTTCTAGAATGATGTTGGCTGGAGCCATGGATGTGGTCTTGGACAAACAAGGCCGTATTATTTTGCCCGATTATTTGAAGCAATTTGCCGATCTCAACAAGCAGGTCGTTTTGGCTGGCTTATACAACAGACTGGAAGTTTGGGATGAAAAAGCTTGGTCCAAATATCAACGTGTTTCTGAAAAAGATAGCAATCAGATTTCCGAAGGGCTTGTTGACCTAGGCATTTAGTATGGATTATCAGCACCGCAGTGTTTTGCTCCAAGAGGTGATTCAGCAATTGGCGCCACAGAAGAATCAGAATTACATTGATTGTACTTTGGGAGGCGGAGGATACAGTGAAGCAATATTGCAAAAAAATGGTCCGCACGGCAAGGTTTTGGCTCTAGAGCTTGATGAGCGAGCCATACTGCACAGCGTGCAAAAGTTAAAAAAGTATAAAAATCGTTTAATAATAGTTCATGATAATTTTGTACATTTAAAGTCAGCGGTTGAAAAAAACCGCGATAAATTAGATAAAATTTCTGGGATAGTATTTGACTTAGGGCTGTCTTCTGATCAGCTGGATCAAGCTGGACGAGGATTTTCTTTCAAAGACAGCGCGGATCTAGACATGCGTTTTGATACTCAAAACCAAAAATTGACTGCTTCGGACGTTGTTTTGAACTATCCAGAAAAACAAATTGAAAAAATATTGCGGGAGTATGGCGAAGAAGTGAAGTCCAAAAAGATTGCCACTGGGCTAGTTGCCTGGCGACAACTCAATAAACAAAAACAAAAATTTGTAAAAACTTCCATGCTTGTCTCCGTCATACTCCGAATATTGAATATAAAAGAAACAGATTTGCCAAAATTTAGACGCCATCCAGCGACCTTAGTATTTCAAGCTTTGCGCCTAGAGGTAAATCAGGAATTAGCAAATTTACAATTAGCTTTGCCACAGGCAGTTGATATCTTGGCCCCGGGCGGGCACCTGGCAGTGGTCAGTTTCCATTCGCTAGAAGACAGAATAGTAAAGAATTTTTTTAAGGAGCAAACTGGGCTCTGCCAGTGCCCGCCCGACTCACCTATCTGCACCTGTGACAGCCAGGCTAGCTTGAAAGTTTTGACCAAGAAGCCGATCAAGCCAAGCGAACAGGAAATAAAAGCTAATCCGCGTTGTCGTAGCGCACAACTCCGCGTCGCTCAAAAAATCGCCTTTTAAGCAAAAAACAAAAATAAAAATATGTCTTACAAAATTAACAAGTTATCACTTTGGGAAAACATGAAGAAGTTTAGTCATTTATTTCTAATCTTGACCATAGTTTTTTGGATGGCTGGCCTGTTTTTGACCAATTACAGCAATGCTCAAAATTTGCAGCGCAGTGAGCTGAGCGATAATATTCGGCAGACCGAAGACAAACTGCGTTTGTTGAATGCAGAGATTGGTACTTTGCAGTCAATTGAGCGGGTTGAGCAGGAAAGTCAGAGATTAAATTTGGTAAAAGTTGATAATGCTAATATAATTTATTTGAGTACAGCCATAGACAAAGTGGCTTTAAAATAATCCCAAAAGTGCCGCATAGATTATGAATATCGGCCGTAATAATCAAGAACAGACCATTGCTTCAAGGATCAATGTTTTACAAGGGATTATTTTTTTGTTTGTCTTGATAATTATTGGTCGTTTGTTTTATTTGCAAATTATCAAGCATGATTACTATGTGCAGTTGGGCTTAAACCAGCGAACAGTTGATGAAGAAGTGATTCCTGAAAGGGGTCGGATTTTTGCCTTGGCTAGTCAAAGTGAAGATGGCGAGCTATATCCATTGGCTGTAAACAAAGTTTTTTATGAAGTAGCCCTTGACCCCAAAATGATCACCCGGCCTCAAAATATTGCGGATATTTTGGCTAAGAATTTAGAAATAGATGTTAATGTAATTAAAGAAAAAGCCAATCTCACTGACAAGCGTTATGAAGTGATAGCCAAAAACGTCAGTGAAGATAAAGTTGACCGTATCAAAGACGAACTAAATATTTTGTTGGATGATGTAAATAAGGGGCTGTCTGGGTCAAAAAAATTAATCGCTATCCAAGACTTGGGTATTAGTCTTAAAAAATCAGTTTTACGTTTTTATCCTGACAAAGAAGTGGGGGCTCACATTTTAGGTTTTTTGGGTTTTAATGAAGACGGTATAAGTCGAGAGGGTAAATATGGATTGGAAGGATATTTGAATAATGAATTATCCGGTCTGTCCGGAAAGATTGTTGGTGAGCAAGATCAAAAAGGAGTACTGCTTGCCGATAGCCAAGGCGAACAAGCCAGGCCAGGAGTGGATGTGGTCTTGACTATTGATCACACTGTGCAATACAAAGCTTGCCAAGCTTTGCAAAAAGCCGTTGAAAAAAACATGGCTGATAGTGGCACAGTAATTGTTATGGAAACAGCTACTGGGGCTATTCGGGCCATGTGCGATTATCCTAGTTTTGATCCCAATGACTATGGGAAGGTAGATAGTCCAGAGGTTTATAATAATTTGGCCGTATTTCAAAATTATGAGCCCGGATCAGTGATGAAGGCCATTAGTATGGCCATTGCTATCAATGAAGGAAAGGTGACACCCGAGACTAGCTATGAGGATACTGGCGAAGTAAAGTTTGCTTTTGGCCAAGTGATTCGCAATGCTGGCAAAAAAGAGTATGGCTGGTCAGATATGAAAAAAGTATTGGCCTATTCTATCAATACTGGTATTATTTTTGCTACTCAAGATGTGCCTAATAAAATTTTTCATGATTACATGAGTAATTTTGGCTTTGGTAAAACAAGTAATATTTTATTGAGTCAGGAATCAGAGGGTGATATTAGCTCTTTAGAAAAAAAAGGCGATATTTACAAAGCCACGGCTTCTTATGGTCAGGGCATTACGGTCACGCCATTGCAGATGATTAACGCCTTTAATGTCTTGGCTAATCGTGGTAATCTAATGCAACCCTACGTTATTAAGGAATTGAGGTATAATGATCAGGTGATAGAAAGTTATCAGCCAAAAATAATTAGACAAAATGTGATCAGTGCCAGTACGGCTTCGCAAATTTCCGCTATGCTGGTCAATGTGGTTGATAGTGAACATGCCGTAGGTGCTCGTGTGTCGGGTTATTATGTAGCTGGTAAATCAGGCACAGCGCAGGTCGCCAATATTGGCGCCAAAAAATATGATAGTACCGTGACTATCCATAGCTTCATTGGTTTTGCTCCGGCTAGTAAGCCAAAGTTCACGCTACTGACCAAACTTGACAATCCGAAGACAGCACAATACTCTGAAGGCACGGCCATTCCTTTGTTTGGTGAAATTGCCCAATTTTTAATACAATATTATAAGATAGCACCAGAACGCTAATATGAACAAAAGACAGTATCGTAAGTTTATTTCTTGGCTTTTGAAGCCATTAATCAAGGCAGTAATTAAAAAATACCAGCCGCGTATTATTGGTATTACCGGCTCTGTGGGCAAAACCTCAGCTAAAGAGGCAGTTTTTGCGGTTTTAAAAAATAAATATAAAGTGGGGCGTAGCGCTAAAAATTTTAACAATGAATTGGGTTTGCCCTTGGCTATTTTGGGTTCGGCTAAGAGCGGTGGCAAGAATATTTTTTCTTGGCTTAGTATAATTTTTAAGGCCTGGCGTTTGCTTTTGTTTAAGAATAAAAAATATCCACAAGTATTGATTTTGGAAATGGGCGCTGACCGGCCGCAAGATATACAATATTTGACTAGTTTGGCTAAGCCAAACATTGCCGTCATTACTGCTATCGGCCAAAGTCACTTGGAATATTTTGGTTCAATAGAAAATATTGCCAAAGAAAAAATTAGTATTACTAAGCGTCTGGGCAGTCATGATTGGATAATCTTCAATGGCGACGATCCATTTTTACAAAGTTTGAAAAAAAATAGCCCAGCACCAGTCAAAACATTTGGTTTGAGCGATACTTGTGATGTCAAAATTTCTAATATACATCTTACTTTCCATGATGAAACATATGGCACCAATTTCAAGATACATTATCAAGGCGCAGAATTGCCAGTGTTTTTGCCAAATGTTTTAGGCAGTCAGCATGCTCTAGCCGCAGCTTCTGCCTGTACAGTGGCTCTGGTTATGGGTCTCAACCTAGTAGAGACAGCGGAAAATATTCAAAATTATCAGTCAGCGTCAGGGCGCACCAAGCTTTTGCCTGGTGTGAAAAATAGCTGGTTGATTGATGATAGCTACAATTCTTCTCCGCAGTCTTCCAAGGTGGCTTTGCAAATCTTAAGCGAGTTACCCAGTCAGGGTAGAAAAATTGCTGTTTTTGGCGATATGCTGGAGCTAGGCGCTGAGAGTGAAAATGATCACCGAAGGGTTGGCAAAATGGTTTATGATTTGAAAATAGATTATTTGTTTGTCGTTGGTGAGCGATCCAGGGACATTGCTAGAGGCGCTATACAGGCCGGCCTGAGTGAAGATAAAATTTTTCATTTTCCCAAAACCCTTGAAGCTGGTATTTTTTTGCAAGAGAGGATAAAGATTGGTGATGTTATTTTGGTCAAAGGTTCACGGGGCATGAAAATGGAGCAGATAGTTTATGAACTTATGGCTCGACCTTGGGAGGCAGGGGAATATTTGGTGGGGTCTGTGAAAAAATAGTATAACTTTGACTTTTAGCTAAATTTTTGATTTAATATCCAGTGTTTTGGCCCCATCGTCTAACCCGCTTCGCTCGCGAAGCGAGGCGAGCGGTTAGGACATCAGGTTCTCCCGCCTTCGCTCCTCGCTACGCTCAAAGCTTCGGCGGGCAGGCAACCTTTATTCTAAAAGCTATTTTCTTTTGGTTCTGGCCTCTTCGTCTAGTGGTTAGGACACTAGGTTCTCATCCTGGCAACAGGGGTTCGATTCCCCTAGAGGTCACCAAAAGAAAATAGCTTTGAATGCTAAGGGTTTTTACCATCCTTCGCGGTGCGAAGGATGTCATCCATATCCGCCAGCTGGCGGAGTAGGATGACAAAACGTATAAAGTATAGTTATTTTTATTTGGAGCTACGGATGGCTAAGCCATTTTCGGTAGTTTATTATTTAAGGGCATATAGCTTCCGCCGTCGCTCCCTTGGAGCTTTGGCGGACAAGCAGTTGGTTATTAATATGGTCGCATGGCTCAGTTGGTTAGAGCGTCGCATTCACATTGCGAAGGTCCCTGGTTCGAGTCCAGGTGCGACCACCATTTCTAAAATAATCAGAGGTTCGCCTGTCCGCCATAGCCCCGAACAAAGTGAGGGGCGGAGGCGGAAGTCCTCTTATGCCCACCACTCGATTCGCCTTTTGCTTCGCAAAAGACTCACTCGTGGTCTACGACCATTCGATAGTAAATATATGCTATTGGGTCAAGTGCCCGCCTATCGGCAGACAGGCAGGTGCGACGGCCAGTTTTTATATAATAAGAAAAGAAATAAATTCCGTGAAAATAGAAGTGCCATTTTATTCACAAAAGTGGGATTTGTCTAAATGGCAGGAGCTCGGTTTTAAGAGTTCTAAGGACGCTGAATATTAGGAAAAATCTTCGTGTGGTATTTTGTGCCTTAAAATGGCAATAGATGGATTTCTCGCAATGCAAGCTAAACCCCTTTCACCATCAATAATAGAATATATTAAAAAAGGTATTGAGTTTGGTGCCTATAAAGATTCTTCCGGGTGGAGTCATGGCGGGTTAGTTCGTTTGGCTCAAGAGTATGGTTTTCAGGCAACGACCCAGTGCAATGTAGATTCTGTTCAACTAGGCGAGGCATTAAAGCAAAATTGTCTACCAATTATTTCAATCAAATGGGCTTTCGAAGATTATAAACCACTCAGGGAAAGAATTTTTTTCTGGAAAAGATTTGGAGGCCATTTAGCTCTTATTGTAGGATTTGAGGGTAATATAGAAAATATAAAAGGGTTTTATGTTAATCATACTTCTATAATCCCTGACTATAATTGGCAATATAAATTTATAGAACTAGAAAAATTTAAGGCCGGTTTTACTGGTCGTTGTATAATAGTTAAATCTTAGCTAAATCTAGAAATAATTTGTTTATAGAGCCACTAATTTATTTAGTGGTTTTTTTGTAAAAAGAAAACTCGTCGCTTGATCCAAAAGATATGGACGACGAGTTTTGGTCGGGCATTTGTGGCCTGACCGGAGGAGGGCGTACTCAGCGGGTGGCAACACCGACCTGACGATCGATGGTGATCTGCCAGCGGCAAATCACCTCATTGGTGGCGTTGTTGATGATCTCCAGGTTGGCCTGATCACCGTTGATCCGCACGGGTTTGCGTCCGTAGATATCCCTGCTCAGGCGATCCATGAGATGGATCGTTACGAGCCCGGGATTGAGATTGGCTACCGTCACGCCCGCCGTGTCGTTTCCGGCATAGTAGCGGAAGGTGGCATCGTAGCCGATGTCACCACACGGAACCTGATGGGCATCAGTCCCAATTGAGAAGAGTCGCGTTGTGTCGGGCTTGCCAGTGGGACGACCGGCAACCCATAAGAACATGGCAACTACGGTCAAAATGCAGAACGGGATGGCAGCAAGCTGTTTCGGACTCATGAGAAATCCCTCCTTGGAAATGAACAACCCGAGACTAGAATCCTGGGGTACATTTAATATTATAGCATATAATATAGCTATTGTCAATATAAGAAAACAGGACACCTTCAGACGCTTGGCGTCAGAAAATGTCCTGTCGTTGTCACCGTAGCAAGCAGTTGCTCGCTATGCGGTGGTTTGCTGGCACGCGTGGGTCGCCTGACGGGCGATCAGTCGGCATGCCAGACTCGGCCGATCGAAGTCTTCGAGTAGACAGCCGTGCTCCTGGAAGAACACGGCGTTGTCGAGCTGCTTGCGCAGACCACTCAGCACACGTTTGATGCTTTCCGGCTGGCATACGGTGATGCCCCAGCCGTAGCGACAGATCAGTCCGTCGGCGTACGGAGTGGGTCGGAAGACCACCTGCACCAGCTGGTGTCCGGCCTGTACTCCGAAGCTCTGTCCGAAGTTGTTCTGTCCGAACATGACCATGCCACCAGAGCCATTGATGCCCCAGCCGTACTTGGCCACGAGACCGGATTGCCAGGGTTTGAAGTAGAGGACTTGGCTGTGCATCAGGTAGCCCTTGCGAAGCAGTTCGTTGATCATCAGGTTGTAGTGGGAGATCTTTTCCGGTGTCAGACTGTTGAGCTGATCCTGCAGGGAACTGATGGCTCCCCGAATCTGACCTGCGTGCATGACAGCCATCGCGACTCCCGCTTCGTTCTGGTTCTTCGGGAGCTGGATTTCCAGCATGCGGTAACCGGAGTCACGCATGAAGGAATTGGGGTGGTAGCGAACCGGGATTCCGCGGTAGTCCATGGGACCCAGTGTTCCCAGGCCATAGTTGGCTTGGGGCGAGCTGGATTCGTGACGGCTCATGTGCAGAACAGCAAAGGCGGTCTTTTCGGTCTTTTCCATTTCAAGGACCTCCATTGGCCATATTTACCTTGTGTCTTGCTAAGGTGCACGTGGTAGAAATTAACCACGATTTTATATTATATCACACATTTCATATCTTGTCAATGGCGTGTATTCAGTATTATTGACACAATTGCTAATCTTTGTTAATATTTAACCCGTATTAAAAATAGCTATAGATTTTATGAAAGCAATAATCAGAACTGGTGGTAAACAATATTTGATTGCCACTGGGCAAAAATTAAGCGTCGAAAGAATAAAAGGCACTACAGCAGGTCAAACTGTTGTTTTTGAAGAAGTGTTGGCTATAATCGATGATAAAGAAAATATTACGGTTGGTGCTCCTTTGGTCAAAGGTGCTAAAGTTGAAGCTACCTTGGTCAAAGAATTCAAAGAGAAGAAAATTGATGTTTTCAAATACCACAACAAAACTCGTTATCGAAAAAGATACGGTCACAGACAAATCAAAGAAGAAGTAAACATCGAAAAGATTGTTACTAAATAAAAAAATCCCCGCTAGCTGCGGGGTATTTTATTTTCTATTTTTTAAGGCCGAAGACAGTGTGACTTCGTCCGTGTATTCTATATTGGCGCCCATGGGTATGCCACGGGCTAGCTGACTGACCACAACATTTTTGTCAGCCAGAATTTTCAAAAGATACATAGTGGTGGCTCCGCCTTCCATACTTTGGTCAAGCGCCAGAATAATTTCTTTGATGTTATTTTTTTTGACTCTCTCGAGCAGTTCTTTAATTTTTAGTTTATCAGGCGTGATGCCTTCTAGTGGTCCCAAGAGTCCATTAAGCAAATGGTAGGTGCCAGTGAATTCATTGGTTCTTTCAATAGCTTCAATATCTTGGTTGTGAGCAATAACGCAAATAATACTTTGGTCCCGCTGGGGATCACGACAGATATTGCAGAGTCCCGTATCTGTCAGATTGAAGCACTGGGGACAGAAATGAACTTTTTCATAGGCCTCGTTCAAACTTTTGGCAAATTCCTGGATGTCCTCGCGACGATGCAGTAAATCAAAAACCAACCGAGTGGATGTTTTTGGCCCAATGCCCGGCAGTTTATCAAATTCATTGATTAATTTTTGGATAAAATCTGGTAGATGTTTCACCTCGTTAAAAATTTATGTATTTAGCTAGTGCAGATTTCGTAAATAAAAAATAGTTTTTTTCGTGAATTTTTAACGGGGCGCATTATTTTAATCCCGGCATGTCAAAACCACCCATAGATTGCATTTTCATGGCCATTTTGCGTTGGACTTTTTTGATGCTTTCTGCAAAAGCATTTTTAAGCTCTTGTTCTAGCTCAGTTTTCTTTTCAGTGTGCATGAATTCTGGTTTTATTTCCAAGCTTTTTATTTCTTGGTTGCCATCCATAGTTATTTTAACAGCTTTATTTTCTACTTCAACAATTTCTCCAGCCAAGGCATTTTTTAGAACGCCAGCTTGTTTTCTCAAATCGTTGAATTGTTTTAGTTTATTAAACATAAAATTTAGTTAAAAGTTATTAAAGTCGAAAGTTTAAAAGTTACAGCCGTATTATATATGTGTTTGTTTGAAGTTTCAAGGATCAGTTTTTATTTAAGGGATGTTTTTACTTTCTAACCTTGAAACTTTATCGCCCTGTGGGCGATACTTTTTACTAATTAGGGTATATTTTGCCAGCCGCCAGCCACGGGGAATTCTTCGCTGGATATTGGCTCTTGGATATTGCCTTGGCCGGAGCCGGTCTGATCTTGTATTTCTGATTTGTCAGTGTCCAAGTTTTTGAAGGTTACTTTGTTTTCGTCAAAGAATAAGCGGGTCAAGCCAGTCGGGCCATTGCGGTGTTTATCAATGTGAATTTCGGCTACAAATTTTTCTTCTTCAGGGCACTCACCGCGACTTTTGTCTTTGGCTCGGCGATAAATAAACATAACAATATCAGCATCTTGTTCAATGGAGCCAGATTCTCTCAAGTCAGCCAATTTTGGTATGGCTGGCGAGCGGCTTTCCACGGCTCTGGATAATTGAGATAGCGCCATGACCGGTATATCAAGCTCTCTGGCAATTTGTTTTAAAGCTCTAGATATTTCTGATATTTCTTGGACGCGGTTTTCTTGGCGACCACCAGAGTCCATGAGTTGTAAATAGTCAACTACCAAAAAGCCCAAATTATGTTCCATTTTGAGGCGACGAGCTTTGGTGCGGATTTCCATGATGCTGATGTTAGGAGAGTCGTCAATAAAAATTGGTGCTTCAGATAGCACACCCATGGCTTTGCCAATGCGGGGAAAATCATCATCTTCCTCACGATCGGATAATTTGCCAGTGCGCATGCGCCACAGATCTACTTGCGCCTCGGCCGCTAGCAGTTTGTCAACCAATTGTTCTTTGGACATTTCCAAAGAAAAGATGCCGACCGGTACTTTGGCACGAATAGCCACATGACGCACTAAGTCCAAAGCCAAAGTGGTTTTGCCCAAAGATGGGCGAGCGGCCAAAATGATGAGATCGGATTTTTGTAAACCGGATAGGATTTTGTCTAGACCAGTATAGCCAGTAGGTATGCCTCTGGTGCCTTGGCCACCAGTTTTGTGTAATTCATCAATACGAGCAAAGGCATCATTTAAAACATTTTTGATGGGTATAAAGTTTCTTTTCAGCGAAGACTGGGAAATAGCAAAAAGTTTTTGTTCAGCACGATCCAATAATTTTTCCACATCCTGATCTTCCGAAAAACTAAATTCGCTGATTTCTGAGGCCGCTTGTTCTAGTTTGCGCAAGGTGGCTTTTTTACGGATAATGCTGGCATAGTTGGCCACATGTGAAGCATTGGGTACAGACGCTGTCAGTTCGGCTAAGTATGATTTGCCACCAATTGCTTCCAGTTGTTTTTTTTCGCTCAAGCGATTGGCCATTGATAAAATATCAATTGGCTCATGCTTTTCAAACAAATCAAGAATGGCTTGGTAAATCAAGCCATGGCTGTCTTTATAAAAATCATCAGAACGTAAAACATCGGCTACTTTGATGATGGCTTCTTTGTCTATCAATAAAGCGCCTAAAATACTGGCTTCAGCCTCTATGTTTTGCGGAGGTATTTTTAGCATGGGTTTGCTTAATGTAGGATTAGCTTAACCCATTTCCCGGCTTTTTTCAAGCCGGGTTTATATACAATTTATACCCAATATTTATAAATTATAAACAAATTTAAGACCCCGACCAGTGTTGCCACTAGCCGGGGTCAGGATCAACTTCTCGTTACTCAGTCAGGATCGGCGTCAGGTCGCCCTTTGAGTTCAAAGCGCAGTTCCTGGCACACGAAACTGGCTGCTCGGCTGTGTCCGCCACCACCGTACTTGGCTGCGAGTTCTGCACAGTTCACGCGACCGTCGGGCGAACGCATGCTCACCTTCCATGAGCCGTCAGAGCTCCAGTAAAAGTACATCTGCAACGGATAGTCTTCGAGGTTGTGTACAGATTCGAAGATCTGGCTGTTGACCAGAGCACGATTCACCGCAATGGCACGGTGCCCGTCGAGAATAGTCTCGAAGCCACAGACTCGCATGTAGCGGGCGAATTCCAAGGTCAGGTACTTGGTGATGGGGATACCATCACTGACCAGCTGGTTGACCAGAGCATCGCTTTGGAAGGGTGGCTTAAGAAGATCTTTCCAAATGTCCATCCAGGGCTTGGCATTGCAAGCACGCAAGCCGTACTGGAAATGGACTGTCTTTACCTCCCTATGGTCAAAGACATCGAAGTTACTGATCAGCCGGACTGCTTCGGGCATGGGCTTGTTGGGGAAGAAATATTCCCAGGTCAAAGCGCAAGCGCCCTGACCAACTCGCTGGATGCCATCATAGGCCAAACCCAACACTTTGGCGTCGTTGATGGCCTTGTCGTGATGGTCAATCCAGACGAGCTTACCGATCTTGCGCAGGCGCTCCATGTCCTGGAAACCACTGTTGTCGTTCTGGCTGGTGAGCAGCAGATCGACCACAAAGATCGTAGCGCCGACGGGTATTCTCTCCCAGGGTATGGGGTGTCCATAATTCCAGGGGATCAGTCTGACACGAGCCGCCAACTTGGCGATGGCCGCACTGCAAGCGCCGTCATTGTCCGCACTGTGATAGATGCAGACCGAGTTCCGCGGGTAATCCATGGTAAGTCCTCCAGTTCAGAGAAGTGATAGTTTCCTAATCAGAGCTTTATCAGGCAATTTGCTGGACAAAATTCTGATTAGGAGTTTATAAAGAACAAGTTCGTTACTATATCATATTTATTTATTTTTGTCAATAACAGCGCTAAAGGTGTATTAAAGCAAAATTGACAATACCCAATAATTAATCTATAATAATTTGCGTATTTTTATATTTATGCGCCTATAGCTCAGCCTGGTAGAGCAGTTGCCTTTTAAGCAAACGGTCGTAGGTTCGAATCCTACTGGGCGCACCACTCGATTCGCCTTTTGCTTTGCAAAAGACTCACTCGTGGTCTACGGTGCTTTATCGCACCTCCGACCATTCTCATTCCTGCGAATCGAGTGTCCCGAGCGAACGGAGTGAGTCGAGGGACACGAGAGCATGCATTATTAATAATCAACCCACTGGGTTGTTTTTTTGTTTTGCCATTGACAAGAGGGGATAAATATTATATGTTATCATATTCCCATTTTTTGGGGCACTTGAACCTTCAAGGAGGAATAGCTCATGGTCGGTAAGAAAAGAGCTGACATTAAGTTCGCTAACGGTCGTCATGTCAACACCTTGGCTGTCAGGAGGCATCTGGGTCAGCAGCTTGGGCTACTGTTGCCGGAGATTATGAAGTACATCAGCCATCGTGGCTTGGAGGTGTCGATCACGGCTGAGGAAAGGCCTTGGCGCTTGGAGTTGGTCTGGCAAAGGAAGAACAAGAAGCCATTGGGCTTGCTCTGGCATAGGAGGATTCGGGACTTTTTGGCCTCTAAGCTGACTCCTGAGGCCAATCTGTTTCAACCACCGCGTGTCGTCGAGTCGTCACCCTTCATCTGCACCACCGAGTTGCGCTTGGAGGATGTTTCTCCTTTCGTTGTCAAAGACGACAATGACGAGTACCGTGACCCGCATTTTCCCAGTGTGAGCAAGTGAAAGTAGGCCTGTTCTTTCCAGAACGCGTTTCTTCGGGGACGCGTTCTTAATTTTGTTTAAAATAAAAAACACCCCACAGAAATTGCAGGGCGTTTTTTTGTTTATCTTAGGATATAAGTTTTCAAAACTGGAAAGCCATTGAAACAAACAGCGCTGTAAGCATAGGTGTAAGCGCCAGTGCTCATGACATACAGTCGATCACCCTCTTTGAGATCATCGGGCAATTTATGCTTGTAGTTTTGGTAAATAATATCCGAGGAATCGCAAGTTGGTCCAGCCAATATTACTTCGCTTTCCGAGGTTTGTCCTGGAAGATAAATTTCTGGGTCAGCGTAGATCGGAAAAATCACTTCTTCGGTTTCACACAAGCCAGTAAAGTTTCCGACATCAATATAAACCCAGCGATGTTCAGAGGTCTCGGATTTTTTGGAAATCAAAATTATTTCACTGATGATCATACCGCAGTCGCCAGCAATATATCTGCCGGGTTCAATCATTATTTCTGGCATATTGTCGCCAAAATTTTCACTAAGCAAACGGTTGATAACGTCAGTGTATTTTTTTAGACTGGGTATTGGTCCGACATATTTGGTTGGTAGGCCACCACCCAAGTTGATAGCTTTGAGCTCCAAGCCCTCGGATTTCATAGTGTCAAACATGTATTTGCACAAAGAAAGAGCGTGATCCCATTGACCAATATCTTTTTGTTGGGAGCCAACATGAAAGGAAATGCCACAGGGCTCTAGACCTAGATTTTTGGCTTCCAAGATAAGTTTGTACAACATATCAGGATGAGCACCAAATTTTTTGGATAATGGCCAGACAGCGCCATTGCCTTCAAATAGTAAGCGGAAAAAAACTTTGGCGCCAGGAGCATTTTTGGCTAATTTGTGCACATCATCCATGGAATCAGTGACAAATATCCTGATGCCATGTTGGTAGGCAAATATAATATCTGATTCTTTTTTGGCTGGATTGCCAAAGCTCATGCGGTCGCCAGCAATACCCAAGTCCATCAAGTTTTGTATTTCAAAAATAGAAGCCACATCAAAATTTGAGCCCAAGTCAGCCAAAGTCCTGATGATTTCATCGTGCGGGTTGGCCTTCATGGCGTAGTATATTTTGGCCAAGGGTAGGTTGGCCTTTAAACTTTTGTATTTTTTAGCAACGCGCTTAGGATCAATTAATAAAAAAGGAGTTTGCTTGTTGGCGGCAAAGTCCTTGGCTTTTTTAAATTCTTCCTCGCTCCAATACTTGTATAATTTTTTGTCCATTTTTTGTAAAACTTTCTTTTTAAAAATTAATAATTAACTACATTATTTTTGGGGCCTTGATACCGCAAATTTCCAAACCAGCGGCTATGATTTGTCGGCAACTCAGGCAAATATTTAATCTAAAATTTTTCTGAGCTTCATTGTCAGCTGATAATACTGAGTGTTGCTGATAAAAATTATTAAATATTTTAGCCAAGTCAAAAAGATAGTGAGTCAGTACGGCTGGATTATATTCTAGAGCGGCTTGTTTGATGATTTCCGGATAAAGTACCAATTGTTTGATTAATTTTATTTCCTCGGCGTTTATTTGTAAGGTAGACCAGTTAATTTTTTTTACTTTTTCAGCTTTGTTTAGGATGCTAGAAATACGAGCATGAGTATATTGGACAAATGGTCCAGTGTAGCCATCAAGCGTGATAGAGCTTTGGGCATCATAAACAATATTTTTTTGCGGATTGGTACCAAGCATGCAGAATTTGATAGCCGCCATAGCTACGTCTTTGGCAATAGCTTCCTGATCATTTTGTTTTAGGTTCTTTTTTTCGGCTTGAGCCATCATGGTTTTGGAACGGGCGATTGTCTCCTCAATAATAGCGTCAGCATCAGCAGTTTTGCCTTCGCGAGATTTTATTTTACCGTCAGGCGTAGAAATCATGCCATAAGATAAATGATATAAGTTTTTGGCCCAAGCAAAACCAAGTTTGGCTAAGATCAAAAATAATACTTTAAAATGGTAGTCTTGCTCGGAAGCTACTACATAAATTGCTTGGTCAAATTTGAACTTATCATAGCGTCGTTTAGCTGTGCCCATGTCTTGAGTCATATAAACAGAGGTGCCATCACTACGCAAGACTATCTTTTCATCTAAGCCCTCTTTAGTCAGATCAATCCAGACAGAGCCATCTTCTTTTTTATAAAAAACTTTATTTTTTAAACCAAAGTCAACAATATCTTTACCTAATAGATAATTTTCGCTTTCATAATCAGTGTGGTCAAATTTTACACCTAAATCATCATAGGTTTTTTTATAGCCCTCATAAACCCAAGAGTTCATGGTCTGCCAAAGTTTTTTTATTTGGGGGTCATTTTTTTCCCATAGGATAAGCATTTTATGAGCTTTCTGCATCCAAATAGATTGTTTTAAAAAATCATCATTGATTTTTCTTTTGGCCAAATCATTGATCTTTGATAAATCAATATTATTTTTGAGCAGGTATACTTTTTCCTCTTCTTTTAGTAGTTGGCTAAATTTTACATAATATTTGCCGACCAAGTGGTCGCCCTTGATACCAGTACTTTGTGGTGTCTCGTTTTGCCCGAATTCCTGCCAAGCCAACATGCTTTTGACAATATGAATACCACGGTCATTCATGTTGACCATACTAGTCACTTTATAACCACAAGTCCTATAAATATTTACTAAACTTTGCCCCAAAAGATTATTGCGTATATGACCAATGTGTTGGGGCTTATTGGTGTTGGGGCTAGAAAATTCTATTAGAACTTTTTTATTTTTACCAGAGTTGTTTTGCCCAAATTTTTTATTGCTCAAAATTTCGTCAAGGGCCAACTTGCTAAAATTGTTGGCGTCCATTTTGATATTAAGATAGGGCCCCATAGCTTGCGCTGTGGCAAACAAATTATTCTTTGGCCAAGCTATAGCTAGTTTTTTAGCTAGCTCAGGAGCAGAAATATTATTCTTTTTGGCCAAGACAAAACAAGCCAAAGCATAGTCGCCTAAATTTTCTTGTGGCGGAGTTGATAATTTAAGATCGTCGCTGGTGACAGCTTGCTCCAATATAGTGCCAATGGTCTTAGCCAGCTGGTCAATTAGCTGTTTTTGTATATCCATAGTGAGTTAATAATACTGAAAAAGCCGGCAAGTTTCAAGAGGAGAGCAAAATTTTCGCTCAAAACAGGTTTTTTTGGTATAATAAATAGCTAGACAACAGTAAAATACTGGACTTTAGAAAATTTTTGATAAATAAAATGGCAAAAAAACAAATTGAATGGCATCATCTTAAAGAGCATCAAGCTATAAAAGAGCTTAGTTCAGATATTCGGGGCTTAGATGCCCAAGAAATAAAAAAAAGAAGCAAAAATTACGGATATAATATTTTGCTTCAAAAGAAAAGTTTGCCAGCTTGGAAAATATTTGTTTCCCAATTCAAAAGTGCTTTGGTTTATGTTTTGTTAGTTGGCGCGGTGATTAGTTTTTTATTCAAAGAAGTAGTTGATGCTTATGTGATAATTTTGGCGGTTGTTTTGAATGTGGTCATTGGATTTTTGCAAGAGTACAAGGCCAATAATTCTTTGGCCAAATTGAGCCAAGTCATCAAGCAACAAGCCATAGTCCGGCGGGATAATCACCAACAAATGATTGACGCCAAGTTTTTGGTGCCGGGTGACATAGTTATTTTACGCGCTGGTGATAAAGTGCCAGCTGACCTTAGATTATTACAAGTTAATAATTTAACTATTAGCGAGTCGGCTCTGACTGGTGAGTCTTGGCCTATAAAAAAAATAGTTACCTCCTTGCCCATTGGCACTGTTTTGGCTGAGCGCCAGAATATGGCTTATATGGGTACAGTGGTAGCCGAGGGGCGAGGCGAAGGAGTGGTCATGGCCATTGGTTTGCAAACAGAGTTGGGCAAAATTGCTAAATTGCTAAATGAAGTGGAAAACGATTTTACACCTCTACAGATAAAGCTGGACAAATTTGCCAAAACAATTTCTACTATTATTGTCAGCGTGGCTTTTGTAGTCATGATTTTGGGTCTGGTGCAGGGCTATCATTGGGCGCAAATATTTACCGTAGCTGTGGCTTTGGCCGTATCTGCTATACCCGAGGGTTTGCTGATTAGTTTGACGGTGATTCTGACTGTGGGTATGCAACGCATTTTGAAAAAACAGGGCTTAGTGCGTCAGCTGGTGTCAGCCGAGACTTTGGGAGCTACGACTGTAATTTGTGCTGACAAGACCGGTACTTTGACCGAAGGCGAGATGCGAGTGACCGAGCTTTTGACTATCAAACGTCATATTGATTTTCAGTCCCAAGCCATACGAGAAATAAAATGGGACAAAGATATGTCACAGCTTATTGATATTGCTATTTTGTGTAATGACGCTGTTGTCCAAAATCCCGATGATCCAGATAAGCGCTGGGAAATTTTTGGCACGCCAACTGAAAAAGCTCTGTTGTTTTTTGCCATGACTTATGGCGATTATAATTTACAACAAAAAAAAGCTCGTTTGGAAGAAATACCTTTTGACTCTAGTTATAAGTTTATGGTTACACGTTATTCCCATGATGCTGAAAAAGATATTATCTATATCAAAGGAGCGCCAGAAATAATTATTCCTAATAGTATTAAGTACACCGATAACGGCCAAGTTTTATTACAAGATGAACGTAGTAAGAAAATTTGGCACGAAGAATTAGAGCATCTTTCCAAGAGGGGGCTGCGTGTTTTGGCTGGCGCCTATCGTCTAGTGCCAAAAAATTATCCCTTAGATATTAGTGTTAAAAAAGAATTAACAGATTTAGTAATGGTTGGCTTGTGGGGTTTGTCAGATCCTCTTCGACCAGAAATGTTGGAAACCCTAGAACAGACCAAAAAAGCTGGCATCAAAACTGTTATGATTACTGGCGATAGTAAGTTCACGGCCTTTCATATTGCACAAAGCTTAAAGCTGGCGACAGACAACGATCAAGTAGTGACTGGTGATGAGTTGATAAAAATGTCCGACAAACAACTCAACGACAGAGTAGAACAGATAAAAGTTTATGCGCGAGTTACGCCATCAGACAAATTAAGGATTATTCAAGCTTGGAAAGCGCGAGGAGAAGTAGTAGCCATGACTGGCGATGGTGTCAATGATGCACCAGCGCTCAAAGCCGCTGATGTGGGAGTGACAGTCAGCACGGGATCAGACATTGCCAAAGAAGTGGCTGATTTGATTTTGTTGGACAATAATTTTCGGACCATTGTCATGGCTATCAAAGAGGGGAGATTGATATTTGCTAACTTGAAAAAAGTAATTTTATATCTCTTGTCCGATAGTTTTTCAGAAATAACTATTATTGCCGTGGCTATGTTGCTGGGTTATCCTTTGCCTATTTTGACTACGCATATTTTATGGATCAATTTGATTACCGATGGTTTGCCTAGTTTGGCTTTGACTCAAGAGCCAGAAGACAAAGACATCATGGAGCATCGGGAGCGTCCTGGTAATTCGCTGCTCGACTTTGAAGGCAAGTTTTTAATATTTATAATTAGCGTACTGACTACTTTGGGCTCTTTGGGCTTGTATTATTATTTTTGGAAAAGCACAGGTGATTTAGCTTTGGCTAGGACCATTGCCTTTGCTTCTTTAGGTATTAGTACTCTGCTGTATATTTATAGTATAAAAAATTTGGAAAAAAATATATTCAAATCCAATCCTTTTAAGAATCATTTATTAAACTTAGCCGTAGTGATAGGAGTGCTATTACAAATAGCGGCTGTCTATGTGCCTTTCTTAAATCATTTTATTAAGACCGTGCCATTGAATTGGTGGCATTGGCAGGCGATTATTTTGATGACTGTAGCATTGTTTGTTCTGTTAGAGCTTATCAAAATGGTCTTTATTCATTATCATAATCGTCATCACTCTAAATAAACATTGTGCTATTTTATTCTATGTGTTACTATATCCCTAGGGGGGGGATATGGATTTAATATTATAACCATATGTATAAACCAAAAAACACTCACGAGAAAATTTTACATCGCTTGCGTATTTCTATTGGTCAACTACAAAAAGTAGAAGACATGGTCTCCAAAGGCGCTTATTGTTTAGACGTTATCCATCAGTCCCAAGCCGTTCAACGCGCTTTGAAACAGACTGATCATCTGATTTTAGAAAATCATTTGAAGACCTGTACGGCCCGTGATATCAAAAAAGGTAAGGCCAATACAGCTGTCGCCGAAGTGATGGCCATCATCAAGCGTTGGTCTTAATTTTCAAAAAAATTAATAATTTATTATGGCCAAATATACAAAAGACATACCAATAGTTGGTATGCATTGTGCTTCATGCGTGCGTGTTGTGGAGCGCGCTTTAAAAAAATTACCCGGAGTTTTGGAGGCCAATGTTAATCTGGCTACCGAGTCAGCGACTATAACCTTAGAAAAAGAAATATCGCCAGCTGATTTGTCAGCCGCCGTAGCCGCTGTTGGCTATCAGGCAATTGTTACCGAAAACTATACTTGGGATCAACAGCAGTTGGATAAAAATATTGCTTTAAAAAAATTACAGACCAAAGTAATTGTTTCTTTGTTTTTTGGCGCCTTGTTGCTGTGGGGTACTTTTCCGGGGCTAGATATGTTTGCTCCCACTTTGCTTAAAAATTTTTATGTCCAACTGATTTTGGCTATACCAATACAACTTTGGGCAGCCGCTGCTTTGTATCACTCGGCTTGGCAGGCTTTGAAAAAAAGGCGAGCCAACATGGATACATTAGTAGTTATTGGCACAACCGTAGCTTTTGTATATTCAGTAGTAGTTACTTTATTGCCTGACCTCGTCATGTCTCTAGGCATTGAAGTCATGCCTTATTTTGATGCTTCGGTCTTGATCATTGCTTTGATTTTATTAGGTCGCTATTTAGAGGCCAAAGCCAAACTCAACACTTCTACCGCTATCAAAAAATTAATTGGCTTGCAAGCCAAGACGGCTCGCGTAGTAAAAAACGATAAAGAAATTGATTTGCCGATTGAGCAGGTCAAAGTCGGAGATATCATTAGAGTCAGGCCGGGTGAAAAAATTCCCGTTGACGGCGTGATTGTCAGTGGTCAGTCAGCGGTTGACGAGTCAATGATTACTGGTGAGAGTTTGCCTTTGGATAAAAAAGTTGGCGATCGAGTGATTGGTGCTACTATCAATAAAACTGGTAGTTTCAATTTTCAGACCAGCAAGGTTGGCGCTGATACTATGTTGGCGCAGATTATTAAGCTGGTAGCCCAAGCCCAAGGATCAAAAGCTCCCATTCAGAGATTGGCTGATTTGATTGCCGCTTATTTTGTGCCAATTGTTTTGGTGTTGGCGGCGGCGACTTTTGTGATTTGGTTTATTTTTGGACCAGAGCCAGCTTTGACTAGAGCATTGCTCAATATGGTGGCAGTTTTGATTATTGCTTGTCCTTGCGCCATGGGTCTGGCGACACCGACGGCTATCATGGTAGCCACTGGCCGAGCCGCGCAAAATGGTATTTTGATTAAAGATGCCGCGAGTTTAGAATTAGCTCACAAAGTGCAGGTAGTGATTTTTGATAAAACTGGCACTTTGACTCAAGGAAGGCCACAAATTACCGACATTGTTCCTTTGGTGGATATGTCGGATAAAGATATTTTGCAAATGGCTGCTAGTTTGGAAAATAATTCTGAGCATGCCTTGGCTACTTGTATAGTGCAGGCCGCTTTAGATCAGAAATTAGAATTTTTAAATATAGATAATTGGCAAGCGATACCTGGTAAGGGTATCAAAGGAGAAATAAAAAACAGTAAATTATTTTTTGGTAATCGCGCTTTGATGCAAGAAAATTCTTTGTCTTATCCAGAAGATAAAATTGCTAATTTAGAAAGTCAGGGCAAGACCGTCATGCTACTGGCTAGGGATAAACAAGTCTTAGCATATTTGGCTGTAGCCGATGTAGTCAAAGATAGTGCCAAAAGTGCGATCGCTGCTTTACAGGCGCAGGGTATTACCACTGTCATGTTGACTGGTGATAATAAATTGGCAGCCAGTTCCATTGCTAAAACCCTGGGCATTGATGAAGTAGTGGCCGAAGTGTTGCCCGATGATAAAGCTAAAGTTGTAAAAAGCTGGCAAGCCAAGCACAAAGTAGTGGCTATGGTTGGCGATGGTGTCAATGATGCACCAGCTTTAGCTGTAGCTGATGTCGGTATTGCTATGTCATCGGGTACTGATGTAGCCATGGAGTCGGCTAGCATTACCTTGGTGAACAAAGATTTGCACTCTGTAGCCCTGGCCTTGAATCTTTCCAAAAAAACTATCAGCACCATCAGAATGAATTTATTTTGGGCTTTTGCTTATAATATTATTTTGATTCCGGTAGCTATGGGCGCACTTTATCCTTGGTTTGGTGTTTTGTTGAATCCTATCTTGGCGTCAGCGGCCATGGCCTTGAGTTCAGTTTCGGTAGTTTTGAATTCCTTGCGTTTAAAAAAAGTAAAAATTAATTAATTTTTTATGTCAGAAACAAATTTGTTAACCATATTTTTGACTGGTTTATTGACGGGTGGGCTCACTTGTCTAGCAGTCCAAGGTGGATTACTAGCCACAGCCATTGCTCAGCGTCATGAGGGAGAACAAGAATCTAAGCCAAACAAAGCTTTGCCAATCGTGGCTTTCTTGGTGGCCAAACTTATTGCCTATACTATTTTAGGTTTTATTCTAGGTTGGCTAGGTTCATTTTTTACACTGTCATTTACAGTGCGGGTTATTTTACAGATTTTGATTGCTTTGTTTATGATTGGGACGGCCTTGAGCTTGTTGAATGTCCATCCAATATTTCGATATTTTGTGATCCAGCCGCCACGCTTTTTGACCAAGATGGTGCGTAACAAAGCCAAGAGCGCGGATATTTTTACGCCAGCTCTGCTTGGACTTATGACCATATTTATACCCTGTGGCACTACACAAGCTATGATGGCCTTGGCCATTTCTACGGGTTCAAGCTTAGCCGGCACGCTAATTATGTTTTCTTTTATATTAGGCACCATTCCTTTATTTTTTATCTTGGGTTATACGGCCAACAGTTTGAGTGCCAAATGGCAGAAGAATTTTTATCGAGTGGCCGCTGTTTTAATTATTGGCTTGTCATTATTTTCAATAAACAGCGCTATTGCCTTGTCTGGTAGCACTTGGAATTTTTCCAATTTGACCAAGAATATTTCTAACCAAAATATTGATGACCAAGTCGTCACAGAAGATAAAATCACTATCAACATAAGCAACAATGGCTATGAGCCAAAAAGTATCAATGTTAAGCCGGCGACTTAGTAACCTTGACTTTAAAAAATAACAATGCCTATAGTTGCGCTCAGGCCTTTACTATACCAAAATTAAATATAGAAAAAGTAGTGAGTCCTGGCACAGAAGAAATAATACAGTTTACGGCTCCGTCTGAATCTGGAAAAATTGCCTTTACTTGTAGTATGGGTATGTATCGGGGAGTAATTAATGTAATAAAATAATATGACAGAGACTATATTAAAAATAAATGGTATGCACTGCAGCTCTTGCGCCATGAATATTGATGGTGCCTTGGAAGATGCTGGTGTCAAAGAAGCTAGAACAAATTTTGCTAAGCAGGAAACAAAACTTAAGTTTGATGAGCATAAAATAAGCTTGGCCGAAATAAAAAAAATAATCAAAGCCCAAGGTCACGAAGTAATGTAAACATATGAAATTATTATGGAATTATTTATTGGGGTATAGAAAACATTTAGTTTATGCCTTGATTTTGGCTAGTATCAACCAGCTTTTTTCTTTACTTGATCCCCAAGTGTTTAGGTTAATGATTGATAATTATGCTTCTAAGTTTGACACTTTGACTCAAGGCCAATTTTTTATGGGCATTGGCTGGCTCTTGTTGGCTTTCATGGGCGTAGCACTAATTTCTAGGATTGCCAAGAATTTTCAGGATTATTATGTCAATGTTATTACGCAGCGAGTAGGTACTACCCTGTATTCTAACAGCGTTAAACATTCATTTTCCTTGCCTTATATAAATTTTGAAGACCAACAGTCCGGTGAATTGTTGCAGAAATTACAAAAGGCCAGAAATGACGCTCAAGAATTAATCGGTCAATTGATAAACATGGTATTTGTATCATTGATCGGTATTATTTTTGTTTTGGTTTATGCTTTTATAGTACACTGGTTGATTGGTTTGATTTATTTTTTACTTTTACCAATTTTGGGTTTTGGTACTTATTTTTTGAGTAAAAAAATTAGAGAGGCGCAAAAATTAATTATCACCCAACAAGCTGAGTTAGCTGGATCCACTACCGAAACTTTGCGTAATGTGCAATTAGTAAAATCACTCGGCTTGGACCAACAGGAAATTAATAGATTAAATAAAGTAAATGACGATATTTTGGTTTTGGAATTAAAAAAAGTACGGATAGTAAGGACTTTTAGTTTCTGGCAAGGGACATTATTAAATACTATGCGCACTATTTTGATTGGCGTGATGATGTATTTGATCTTTACACAAAATATTTCTTTGGGTCAATTTTTTACTTTGTTTATTTATTCATTTTTTATTTTTACACCCCTAGCTCAGTTTGGACAGGTGGTGGCCAAGTATCAAGAGACATCCGCTAGCATGAGTCGCCTCGATGAGATATTGAAGCAAGAACCAGCCAAGAAGCCAGAGCACGCTATCATTTTGGATGATCTTAAAGAAATTAGTTTTGTTAACGTTGGTTTCAAATATAACAGCGCTGAATTTGAGACTATAAAAAATTTAAATGCTGTTATAAAATCTGGGGAAAATGTGGCTTTTGTAGGACCTTCTGGCTCTGGTAAGACTACTTTAATAAAACTCATTGTCGGTTTGTACCAACCAGCCAGTGGCGAATTGAGATTCAATAATCATCTCAGTACCCAAATTGATTTTGATAAGTTTCGTCAGCGCATTGGTTTGGTGGCCCAAGAGACTCAGCTTTTCGCAGGTTCTATCAGGGAAAATTTATTGTTTGTAAGATCTAGTGCCTCTGATGCTGAGTGTCTAGAAGTTTTACACCAAGCGGCGGCTGATAATATTTTGAGTCGCGCGGAAAAGGGTTTAGACACCAAAATAGGCGAAGGTGGTTTGAAATTATCTGGTGGCGAGAGACAAAGATTAGCTATTGCTAGGGCTTTGTTGCGTAATCCTGATATTATTATTTTTGATGAAGCCACTAGTAGTCTAGACTCACTGACTGAAAAAGAAATTACCGAGACTATAAAGAATATCGAAAAAATAAGACCAGACTTGATTACAGTTGTTATTGCTCATCGTTTATCAACTATCTTGCATGCTGATAAAATATTTGTCTTAGAAAAAGGCAGTTTAGTAGAAAGTGGTACTCATCAGCAGCTCTTAGAAAAATCTGGTCTTTACGCTGCTTTGTGGCGCGAACAAATGGGTTAGCTATTTACAAAAGCCAGTGTCACCAGTATTATAATAATATAGAAAACAACTAATGAATCAAAAACTTGCCATTATTATCATTGCCTTGGCCATTGCCGGACATTTTTTGGTAGTAGATTATTATAATAAAAGTCTAGATGCGGTAGTCTCTACTATCAAACCAGCGATTATGGTCAATCAGCAGTACAAAGAATTGTTAGACGATGAAAAAATAAACCAAGCACCGATTGAAAAGTCGGTGGTTTTTTTGTTTTTTGGTGACATCATGCTAGATAGAAATGTCGGTGTCAAGATTGCTAAAAATGGAGTAGCACCATTGCTTGACCAATTGGCTGGTGAAGAAAAAAGATTTTTTATGGGCAGTGATATAATTTCGGCCAATTTGGAAGGAGCAGTGACTGACAATGGTCAGCATTATCCGCCAGTGGCTAGCAATGATTTTGCTTTTAGTCCAGAAGTAGTCAGTGAATTTAAAAAATATAATTTTAATTTTTTTAATATTGCCAATAATCACCTGACTGATCAAGGTGTTAGTGGTGTACAGGAGACTAGAGTAAATTTAAAAAATCTGGGTATTAATTTTTCTGGCTGTGCAGATGCCGAAGTAGGGGAGTGCACCGGTAAAGTAGTAGAGATTAATGGTGTAAAAGTTGCCATGCTTGGTTTTAGTATGGTTTATCACAGCTTTGATCTAGAGGAAGCAAAAAAAATAATTGGGGAGTATAAAAAGCAAGCAGATTTAGTAGTTGTGAATATTCACTGGGGCACAGAGTACGAGCATGAATATAATACGACACAAAGTATAAGCGCCCACGCTCTGTCAGATAGCGGCGCTGACATCATCATTGGTCATCATCCGCACGTGGTTCAGGGTTTAGAAATTTATAATAATAAGCCAATTTTTTACTCTTTAGGCAATTTTATCTTTGATCAATATTTTTCCGCTGATACCCAAACTGGCTTGGGCTTGGGATTGAATATAGATGTTCAAACAAAAAAAGGGTCTATTTATTTATTTCCCTTGCAAAGTCAGGGCTCTCAAGTTAGTTTAATTTTGGATAATGATAAAAAGAAATTTTTGGAGCAATTTTATTCTTGGTCTACTGTGCCCCTTGAAAAAAAATCAGAAATTGTAGAAGGAAGAATAAGTTTGTAATTAGTGGTGTTTCCTCTGCCCATTGATTTTTATCTAAAAATGTGTTATAGTCGCTTATTATTAAGTAATTAAGCATAAATAATGGGAAATTTTGATAGAGACAATAATAGAAGGCCCTCCAGTGGCAGTTTTAGTCGTGGATTTGACCGCAATAAATCATTTGGTGGAAATCGCAGGTCAGGTGGCCGAGATGGCGCCAGACCAGCCATGCATCAAGCAACTTGCAGTGAATGTGGTCAAGCTTGCGAAATTCCTTTTAGACCAAGTGGCGACAGACCAATTTTTTGCAGTAAATGTTTTGAAAAGAAAAATGGTGGTTCTTCCAAGCAAGGACCAAGTAATTTTGGTGGCGACAGACGTGATCGTTTTAACTTTGAAGATAAACAAATGCATAACGCTGTTTGCGCTAAATGCGGCAAAGATTGTCAGGTGCCATTTAGGCCGACTGCTGGTAAGCCAATTTTTTGCGATAATTGTTTTGGTAAAGGTGGGAATGATACGAAAGATTCAGGAGAAGTCATGCAACAGATTAAGCTGTTAAACACCAAGATGGATCAATTGATCAAAATATTGACTCCTAACGCTGTTGTAGAAAAAGCAGTCAAACCAAAAATTGAAAGCAAAGTCGCAGCTAAAGTAGCTGTTAAAGAAAAAGCTAAGGCCAAAGTTGTCAAAAAGAAAACAGCCAAGAAAAAATAATATTTTTTTAAAAGTAATTATAAAAAACTGACCTCACACTGTCATCCCGGACTTCCGCCAGAGGCGGACAGGTGATCCGGGATCTACCATTGATTTGCCCTAAGGCATAACCATGGTAGATTCCCGCCTTTCTCTCGACCCCGAGCTCAAGACCGAGGGGCGCGGGAATGACAGACTAGGGTCAGTTTTTTTGTAGCCATACCAAAAAATTCAATAAAATGGTAATATTAATCCATGAAATTAATATTATTTATTTTAGTATTGGCTGGTCTGATTTATGGCTTTATTTATTTGAATAATCAGGGCAGTTTTCATACTTATAATCAGTATCTTAATAATCTAATAAATAATAAGCCAAGAGTAACTTGTACCGCTGATACTGAGTGTCATCTAGTGGCGTCGGATTGTACTCTTTGTGCCTGCGGTGTTGTGGCTAATGTTCGTTGGCAACCCTATTGTCCGTTTAAAAATCCCCCAAGCAGTGTCTGTGGTCCTTGTCCACAAATAAATAAGGATCAGATAAAATGCGTGGATACGGTTTGCCAAATAAGCAGTGAATAATTTTAAAATATTTAATAATTAATATAAAAATATATGCAATTAGCAAATAAAATAGCCATTGTGACCGGTGCCTCTTCTGGCATTGGCTTGGCCATAGTCGAAAAGTTTTTGAGCGCAGGCGCTAAAGTAGTGCTATCAGATATTAATGAATCAGGGCAAGAAATCGCTAATAAATATGGCGAGCAAGCTATGTTTATAAAGTGTGACGTTTCTAAATCAACGGAAGTTGATGCTTTGGTGGAACAGACAGTGAAAAAATTTGGTCGTTTGGATATCATGGTAAATAATGCTGGCATTGCTACTAGTGGTACAGCACAGGACACCAGTGATGAAATTTGGCACAAAACTATTGAAGTCAATCTGTCGGGAGTTTTTTATGGCTTGCGAGCGGCAGCCAAAATTATGTTGGCTCAAAAAAGCCCTGGAGTTATTATTAACATGACCTCAATTGCTGGCACAGTTGGTTTTGCTGGTTCTCTGGCTTATTGTGCTTCTAAAGGTGGCATTACTCAATTGACTAGAGCGGCCGCTGTAGATTTGGCTAAAGCTAAGATTAGAGTCAATGGTATTGCTCCAGGAGTCATTGACACCAATATGACTAAGTCATATTTAGCTGATTCTGGATTTCAGCAACTGGTCGCCAATATGACGCCCCTGGGGCATGTCGGACAGCCAGAAAATATTGCTGATGCGGCTTTGTATCTGGCTAGCGATGCTTCTAGTTATGTGACGGGGCAGATTTTGCATGTGGATGGCGGTTGGACAGCCCAATAGTTTTTTTGTTATTATAAACATCTATTTTATTTAAAATTTAATTAAAAAAATATGACTGAAAAATTATCAGGCTTTGTTGAGGATACACCACGACATAGAGTTGAAGATGCGAGGCAGGAGGAAATAAATAAATTATATGACGAGCGTCAAAAATTGATCGCCCAAGGAGTAGCAGATGATGATAAAAGAATTTTGATACTGAGTCAGCGTTTGACTGAATTGACCGCTCCAGGAGCCGCTCAAAAGTTTAGAGAACTAGAAAGCATTTTAGCATCTCCCTTTAATGATGGTGGTGAAACAGAAAGTATTGCGGCCCCATCATCCGCTGATGACACTGATAAATTAGTTGAGCACGCCCTTAGAGAAGTTGATAGCCCGGAAACAGAACAAAAAACCCCTGATGCCGGTGAGCAAATTAGTGAGGCCGCTAAATATATAAGAGAAAAATCAAAGAAAATAGTTGATTTGCGGCGAGAATTAGTACTGAATATAGTTCCTAAAATTGCCGGCGAAGTAAAAAAAATAATTATCAGCCAAATTCATCAGTGGGATATGGATTATAACGAGTTTCAGCAAGAGGTCAATACTTATGAACATAAGGAGGATTTGGTAAAAGTTAGGGCAGAGTTTGAAATGTTTTTTAATACTTGGTATGATCGATTAAGTTTAATTTATCAAGAAGCTAGTAAAAATCTTGATAAAAAATAGTAAATATTGGTTGTCATCTAAAAAACTGCTAATTTTGGCAGTTTTTTGTTGTTATTGACACAAATTAGATATTATGCTACTATTTCCCCTTAGTACGCTCTTTTTTCAAGGGGGCCCAAAGCCACGGCTAGACCGCTGTTCGGCTCTTCCCTTGGCGGGTTCGGCTGGTCAGCTGGCCAAATACCAAGCGCTTGGGCCTCCACATATTTCTCATAACAACGCCATAGTCGTTGTTCTGGCTGATACCGAGCCAGCGGAGCCCACCGATATCGGGTATTGCGGCTAGGAGCCCTAAGGTCAACGACCATTCGTCTACAGCGGAATTCGCCGTTGTCTACAAGTGGGTCTGGACAGGTGCAGTCTGGATGTTTGGCCAAGCCCGAACGCCGCGCGGCCGAATGGCCGCTTGTACCACGCACAGGGAGGATCGCGCCATCAGGCAAAGTCCTCCCTGTTTTCTTTTTGTCAAATTTTTCTTTAAGGCCAAAATATGGTAAAATAATATTTAATTATGGCTAAAAAAGATTTAATACAAAAATTAAAACAAAGTAATTTACTAGGGCGTGGCGGAGCCGCCTATCCTACTTATTTGAAGTGGCAAATGGTGCTTGATGCCAGTGGGAGCAAAAAATATATTGTGGCTAATGGTTCAGAAGGTGAACCCAATGTCCACAAAGATTTTTTTATTTTACAACATCACGCTAATATTTTAGTTGATGGAGTTAAGCAAGCTCTGGCTTGTATCCCTGGAAGTGTGGGTATAATTTATTTAAACAAAAAATATTATCGCCGTTTCAAAAAACCCTTGGAAAAAATAATTGGCAAAGCGCCAATTACGGTCTTTGAAGAAAAGGGTGGATATTTGTCTGGCGAAGAAACTGTTGTCTGTGAGGAAATAGAAAATAAATTAGCGCGCCCAAGAATCAGACCGCCTTTTCCCGGTCAAAAAGGTATTTACGGCTACCCTACACTGATAAATAATATTGAAACTTTTTATTGTGTTTCCAAAATAGCGCACGATGATTATCAGCAGACCAGATTTTATACGATTTCTGGTGATGTCAAAAAATCAGGCGTTCATGAAATGGCTTTGGACTTGACCATCAAAGATGTTTTGGAAAAAACTGGCTCTTGGCCCAAAAAAGATTTTTTTGTGCAAGCTGGTGGGGGCGCTAGCAGGGAGATTTTTTTAAGCAGTGAGCTTGATCGCCCAGTGGGCGGATCTGGCGCCATTGTAGTCTATGACAAGCAAAAAACTGACCCCTATTTATTACTTTATCGCTGGGCCAAGTTTTTTATGGAAGCCAATTGTGATAAATGCACGCCTTGTCGCGAGGGAGTTTATCGTCTGGCTGAAATGGTGCACAAACGCATGATTGACCAAGCGATTTTGAATGATTTATTTTTGGTTATGGAAAATACTAGCTTTTGCGCCTTGGGTAAGAGCGTGCCCGGACCATTTCGTAGTTTGATTTATAAAATTATTACACCTGAAAAAAATGGCCAAAAAAATTGAAATAAAAATAAATAATAAAAAAATAATCGCCGAAGAAGGCCAGGCCGTCTTGCAAGCGGCTGAAGCCAATGGTATTTACATACCAACTCTTTGTTGGCATCCGGATTTAGAAATCAAACCAAATTGTCGTATTTGTGTGGTGGAGATTAAAGGCCAAAAAGGTTTGCCTACTTCTTGCAGTACTTATGTTTCACCGGGTATGGAAGTCTTCACTGAGTCAGAAGAGATTGCCAAGGCGCGGCAAGTAAATATGGAATTGATTTTTGCTCAGCACCGTGAAGAGTGCAACGACTGTGTCTATATGTATAAGTGCCAGATCAAAGATTTGGCCAAAAAATTTAATTCTACTATTACTCGTTTTCCAGATAGAAAAAATAAATTTCCCACTTATCCTTTTAGTACGGCTTTGCAATACGACAGTTCCAAGTGCATTGATTGCGGTAACTGTGTGGAGATTTGTCATAAGCAGGGAGTTGATTTTTTGACTTACGAGCAAGACAATACTTTTTTCAATGTGGTACCCACTAAAGATAAAAATATTGACTGCATCTATTGCGGTCAGTGTTTAGTGCATTGTCCGGTGGGTGCTTTTGAGGGCGCTGGCGAGTTTGAAGGTGTAGAAAAGCCCTTGTTAGACAAAAATAAAGTAGTGGTTTTCCAATTTGCGCCTAGTGTCAGGGTCAGTATTGGTGAGGAGTTTGGCTTGGAACCAGGCGCTATTGTGACCGAAAAGCTCTCAGCTGGCTTGAAGATGCTGGGTGCTGACTATGTTTTTGATGTAGCAGTTGGTTCTGATGTGACTACTATTGAGGAAGCCAAGGAATTCATTGAGCGCGTTGAAGCCAAAGGTACATTGCCAATGTTCACCTCTTGTTGCCCATCTTGGGTAAAATACATTGAATTTTTTTATCCAGAGTTTATTCCCAATCTGACCACGGTTCGCTCTCCGCAGATAAATTTGGGTGGATTAATAAAAACTTATTGGGCTCAGAGCAAAAAAATAGATCCCAAAAATATAGTTGTGGTTTCAGTCATGCCTTGTGTGGCCAAAAAATGGGAAATGAATAGATCGGAGTTGAAAATAAATGGCCTAAAGCCAGTTGACTATGTTCTGACAACACGCGAATTAGCTTATTTATTTAAAAAACACAAAATTGATTTGCCAAATTTGAAGCCCAAAGCTCTAGACGACCCGCTGGGTCGGCCGACTGGCTCGGGAGTTATTTACGGTGCCGTAGGTGGTGTGATGGAGTCAGCTTTGCGGACAGTATATTTTCAACTGACTGGCCAGAAATTACCAAATATTTGCTGGCAAAATTCTAGTGACATAGCAGGTTTGCGGGAAGCGACTTTGAAAATAAAAGGCCAAGAATATAAAGTGGCTTTTGTCAGTGGTTCTGGTTCAGCTGAAAAATTATTAAAAAAATTAAAGAAAAAACAAGTTAAGTATGATTATGTGGAAGTCATGGCTTGTCCGGGTGGTTGTATTGGCGGTGGCGGACAACCAGTGCCTACTAATCAAAAAATTAGAGCCAAAAGAGCCAAGAGTTTATTTAATATTGACATTGCTTCTAAATTAAAAGCTGCTCAAGATAGTCCGGAAATGAAAAAACTTTACGCCGAGTATTTTACTGACAAAAAAATAATTCACAAAATTTGTCATACGCATTTTAATAAAACTAGCAGGCAGGTCAAAATATAAATATGGCTGAAGCAAAAGCAGAAGCAATTAGTGATAAAAAAATAGTTGTAGTCACACAACTTTTGGCCATGATGAGTTTGGCTGCTTTGTTGCCACTTTTTCCTTTACAGCAAATCACTGGCCCTTTGGTCAACGCCTTGTTGTATATTGCGGTAATAATGTTGGGAGCAAACAATGCTTTGTTAATTTGTTTTTTACCCAGCGTGATTGCTTTTAGTACTGGACTCTTGCCAGCCATCATGTTGCCCTTGATTCCAGTGATTATTATTGGCAATATTTTATTAGTCTTATTTTTTAATTATTTCAAAGAAAAAAATTTTTGGCTGGCTGTGGCTGTGGCTAGTTTTGCTAAATATATTTTTATTTATTCTCTGGCTAGTATACTTGTTTCTAAAATAATCAAAACTACCTCTCTAGCCAATCTGGTTAGTAGTATGATGAGCTATCAGCAATTACTCAATGCCCTTTTGGGTGGCATCATTGCTTGGATTTTTTTGAAATCAATCAAGCGTATCTGATATGCCAAGAGCGAAATCGTTAATATTATTCACGGTCTTAATAGATGTTGTTGGACTGGGTATCATCATACCAGTCCTGCCTTTTTTTGTTAGTTCTTTTGGAATTTCGCCCTTGACCATCACTTCTTTGATTGCGGTATACGCTTTTTGTTCGTTTTTTAGCAATCCAGTTTTAGGCGCAATTTCTGATCGCTATGGTCGCAAGCCGGTTTTATTTTTGTCACTGTTGAGCACTTCCATTGGCTGGTTTGTCTTTGCCTCTGCTCACAATGTGTTCCAATTATTTTTGGGTAGAGTGATCGATGGTCTGGCCGCTGGTAATATATCTACAGCCCAGGGCTATTTAGTTGATTTGGCTAAAGATGAAAAAGAAAGAACCACCAATCTTGGTTATATTGGCGCTCTTTTTGGTTTAGGTTTTGTGATCGGCCCCTTCATTGGTGGTGTGCTAAGCGCCATTTCACCAAATTTTCCTTTTCTATTTGTGGGTTTTTTGGCTTTAGTTAATGCCATTATTTCTTGGAAATATTTGCCCGAATCAAATATCAATCATCGCACATCAGGTAAGATCAGTATCAATCCTTTTGTGCCACTCAAGCGGGCCGTGCTAAATAAACCGCTGTGGCCATCATTTGCTTCTTGGTTTTTCTTTGGAATGGCGGCTTTTGGCATGCAATCAATTTTGGCCATCTATTTCAAAGATGTTTTGCACTTTAGTTCCTTTTTGAGTGGTATGGTCATCACTATAATGGGTGTTGTTTTAGTCATTAACCAAGGCCTAGCCCTAAAGCATTTTTGGTTAAAAAGATTTAAGGTGCTTCAATTAGAGCTCTGGTTGTTATTGTTGTGTGTAGTTGGTTTTATTTTTATGGGATCATGGTTTCCAATTATTTTTTTCTTGGGCGTATTCATAACCACTTTTTCTCAAGGTGTTTTGCGCGCCATAATGAATAGCATTACTGTCGGTAGTGCCGATCCACAAAGACGCGGTGAAGTTTTGGGTACTTTAACCGCCTTATCTGATATGGCTTCAATTTTTGGGCCACTGATTGCTGGCTTTTTATTTCAGACTCATTTACATCTGCCATTTTTTGTTAGTGCTTTATTTTGTTTAATTGCTTTTTTTGTAGTATTTTTTGGTCGGCGCAAACAAAGAGCAACCGTTACAGTATAAATTATTTTTAATTTCAACCCGTTTCGCCCCGCAATGCGGTGGCGGGCGGGTTGTTTGTTTGACAAAAGAATAATTTCTATACATAATATATAGACTGCTCTTTCGTTGGTGATCATGTATCTCAAGGAGGGACCCATGGGCAAGAAGCAGGTCACCAAGGGGAACAATGCGAACAGGAGAACGCTTCCGCGTTCGGAAAGGGGGCTTCGGCACCTCAAGAGCGAGCATTGCGTCAAGTGCAGTATGGCGGAGTGCGGGAACAACATCACTCCCGAGAAGCTGCGCTTGCATCGCGACACACCTCACGCTCCCTGCATGAAGGTGTAGGGACATTTCGTACCGCCATCGAACCCACTGGTTCGACGGCGGTATTTCTTTATTTTAAACAAAAAGAAAAGGAGTCTTGCCATGGTGTAGACAAAGACTCCTCATCGGTAGGAACACGGGGGGTGCCAGGACAAGTCCTGAAGGTAAGCCGAGGCCTGTATTCTCTCCTGGCCAAGGATATCCCCGCTAGGAAACGTGAGCGCTTCACGTCACCGTCTGTGGGGAACGTTTTTCAAAAATCGGCACTGCCAGCTGGTCGCCCGAGGCCTCGGGACGACGATAAGACGGGTCCATCCCCATTGTCCCAACAGACAAGGATCAGGATTGCCATCCGTGGTCTGATAAACTGCACCCGCTAACCTTTGCGGGATTACAGCGAGCCCAAACAGTTCGGGCCCTGACCACAACTAGCAGGTGTCCCCAGGACTTCTCGAGCGTCCCAACACCCCCCAACTCGTTATTTCGAAGATCAATAAAATATGATAGCATATAATTAAAAACCTGTCAAGGGGTATGTTTTGTTGGTATTTTTGAGCATTTTTTATTTAGTTATCTTACTTGTAATAAAGCGTATTTTTAGGTATTATTTACATATAAAAATAATGATTATGCAAGCAATATTATTAAAAGATTTAGCTCAATTTGTCGGCCAAGAAGTAGAGATTCGCTGTTGGATTTATAATTTTCGTTCTTCTGGCAAAATTATGTTTTGGCAACTTAGGGATGGCTCGGATTTTTCTCAAGCTATTGTCAATGCCGATGATTTGCCAAAAGACAAATGGGAGCTAGCCCAAAAAGCATCTCTAGAATCTTCGGTGAAAATAATTGGCCTAGTTAACAAGCATCCCAAAAAAGAGGAATATGAAATTTTGGTAAAAGATTTTGATTTTTTTCAGATTGCCGAAGAATATCCGATTAGCAAAAAAGATCATGGCATTGATTTTTTGCTGGACAATCGTCATTTGTGGTTGCGCTCCAAAAAGCAGTGGGCTATCCAGCGCGTACGCAATACTTTGATTCAGGCCACTTATGAATTCATGGCGCAAAATAATTTTATTAAAATTGATTCACCAATTTTGACGCCTAGTGCTTGTGAAGGGACAACTGATTTATTTTCGGTAAAATATTTTGATGAAACTGCTTATTTGTCACAGAGTGGCCAGCTTTATTTAGAGGCAGCTATTTATGCTCATGGACGCGTTTTTGATTTTGGTCCGACTTTCAGAGCAGAAAAGTCCAAGACCAGACGCCACTTAACAGAATTTTGGATGATGGACGCTGAAATGGCTTTTGTAGACTTAACACAGAATATGGGCACTCAAGAGGCATTGATCAGACACATGGTCAAACGAGTTTTGGAAAAAAATAAAACAGAACTTGAAATATTAGAACGTGATGTTAAGATTTTGCAAAATATTGATAAGCCATTTTATCATTTGACTTATTCTGAAGCCATAAAAAAATTACAAAAGCTTGGCTCAGATATCAAAGATGGTGATGATTTTGGGGCTGATGATGAAACCATGCTGACCAAAGAATACGACAATCCAATTTTTATAAATAACTATCCAAGCCGGATAAAAGCTTTTTACATGAAGCGTGATCAGAAAGATAAAGACAAGGCGGCCTGCAGTGATTTGTTGGCACCTGAGGGTTATGGTGAAATAATCGGTGGTTCACAAAGAGAAGATGACTATGACACAATACTAAAAAGCATCAAAGAGCATAAATTGCCCTTCAAAGAATTTGAGTGGTATTTGGATTTGCGAAAATATGGTTCGGTCCCACACGGTGGTTTTGGCTTTGGCTTAGAGCGTATTGTGGCTTGGGTTTGCGGCTTGGAACATGTCCGGGAGACCATACCGTTTCCTAGGACGATTTATAGATTAAGGCCATAAAGACGGCCTTGGGCCGAGATAGCCCTTCCGCCATGGCTACGCCATCGGCGTGCCGGGCGGGCTCAATTGGTAGAGCAGTGGTGTCGCCATCTCGCGTTGCGGGACGGGGTCGCCCTCTGGGCGATAAACCTTATAATTAAAGTTATAAATTTGCCACCCTAGCTCAACTGGCAGAGCAATGGTATCGTAAACCATAGGTTGTCGGTTCAATTCCGACGGGTGGCTCCATTAAAATTAATATGTTATCAGAAAATAAAATTTTTAAAGCCCCAGACAGCCATATCGAAGAAAAATTTTTACTTTGGTGTTCTTTGATTGACGAATCAGCGGTGGAAGATAAAACAAAAGTTGCCTTTAAAGAGCTTTTGGAAAAATTTAAAAATTGGTCTAGCCACTATAAGTCCATTCAAGATGCTATTTATTTTACCAGCCATGGGTTGGTAGATGCTTATAGGGCAGATAAGGATCAAATGGAAGCTCATGCTTTATTTTCAAACATAAATAGTGATATTTGGTCTTTGTTAAAAACTGATAGTAAATAATATATTTTATGACAAGAACAAAAACAATAGAAACAAGCAATTTAGTTGGCCAAGAAGTATTACTCAAGGGTTGGGTCAATGTTCGTCGCAATATGGGCAAAATTGCCTTTTTGGACCTGCGAGATCGCTGGGGCATTGTTCAGGTTGTAGCTGTGCCCGCCGAGTTAGATGAAGCTTCCCAAGCAATTTTGGCTGGTGTTAGGACCGAGTTTGTTTTGGCGATTACTGGTATTGTTCAGGCCAGAGGCGTTAAACAGATAAATAAGGACATGCCTACTGGTGGGGTAGAGTTGTTGGCCAAAAAAATAGAAATTTTGTCTTCGGCTGAAACTCCGCCTTTTGAGATTGACAATGAAGAACGTCAAGCCAATGAAGAATTGCGTTTAAAATATCGTTATTTAGATTTGCGTCATGAGCGTTTGCAAAATAATATTATATTACGACACAAGGTAATAAATTTTTTGAGAAATGAACTTTATAAACAGGATTTTCTTGAGATTGAAACACCATACATTTCCAAAAGCACGCCCGAAGGTGCTCGCGACTTTTTGGTGCCATCCCGTAATTATCCTGGTAAATTTTATGCTTTACCTCAATCACCACAACAATACAAACAAATGTTGATGGTGGCTGGTTTTGACAAATATTGCCAGATTGTGCGCTGTTTCCGCGATGAAGATCAGCGAGGAGATAGGCAAGCGGAGTTTACTCAACTGGATATCGAGCAAAGTTTTGTGGAACAAGAAGACATTTTGGTTTTGACAGAAAAATTAATGATTGATTTGGTTAAAGAAATTTTACCAAATAAAAAAATTCAGCAAACGCCTTTTCCGCGTATTAGTTTTCAAGAAGCAATATCTAAATATAATTCCGATAAACCAGATTTGCGTAAAGACAAAAATGATAATAATGAATTGGCCTTTGCTTGGGTTGTGGATTTTCCAATGTTTGAATACAAAGAAGGTGATAAGCGTTGGGGGGCAGTGCATCATCCCTTTACCGCTTTTGATCCAAACAAAATAGCGGTTGTGGAAAAAGGTGATTTGAAAGACATTAAAGCTTTTCAGTATGACTTGGTACTCAATGGCTCGGAGGTGGCTGGCGGTAGCATCCGTACTCATGATCCTGAAGTTTTGAAAAAAGTATTCAAAGCTCTGGGACATAGCGATAAAGAAATTCAAAATCAATTTGGACATTTGATGGAGGCCTTTAAGTATGGCGTGCCTCCGCATGGCGGTATTGCCTTTGGTTTGGATAGATTGCTGATGATTTTGGCTGGCGAACAGAGTATCAAAGAAGTCATTGCTTTCCCGAAAACTACGGATAATAGGGATCCGCTTATGGATTCGCCATCGGAAGTTAGCAAGGAACAACTTGACGAATTGAAATTAAAAAAAGCGTAGTATTTTAAAAAACGACCCGGCGGGTCGTTTTTGGTATTGACATAAAACTATAAATGTGATATAAGCAATAGGCCCATCGGCAACCAACGCTCGCCCGCAGTTGCATGGTATGCGGGTTCTAAGATTGCCGAGGGGTAGTTACAAGTGCGGCGCTTTAGCCATGCTGCTTGACGCGGGGCACACACCCTGCGCGTCACAACTGGTTCAAGGTGTCACCGACACTTGTTACTGGGGAGCCTCTGTCAGTCGCTTGCGGAGGCTCCCCGAAACAAAATTTGCGGCCGAAGACTCCATGTCAACGGCCTCGCGGGGGGTCCTGTTGCCGCGCACCACGTTGCACAGGGCCCTCTTTTCATTTGGAAAAAAACTTGATAAATGATATAATATTGGCAGAATTTAAGGAAAAAATGCACAAAATTACCTTGGAACAATTTGAAGGTCCACTGGACTTACTTTTGCAACTGATCGAAAAAAATAAGTTGCAAATTACGGAAATATCTTTAGCCAAAATTACTGATCAATATCTGACCCTTATAGAGGGAGCTGATAATCTAGTTTCAGAAGAAGTGGCTGATTTTTTGTTGATTGCCTCTCGACTTATTTATATTAAGTCAAAATATCTATTGCCTGATTTGGCCTTGGAGACAGATGACGATACCGCTTCTTTGGAAAAGCAGTTAAAGATTTATCGGCAGTATTTTGAAGCTAGTAAAGCCATAAATAAACTTTATAACAACAAACATCGTCATTCTTGGTCTCGTCAGCAAGCCATGAAATTACCCGTCAAGCAAGAATTTGTTGCACCGCTTAGTACAAATATAAATATTTTAAATAGTATTTTTGTGGATGTTTTGGGAAGAATTGAGCGTTTTGTGAACATTCCGAAAGTAGTAATGCAAAAAGCTATTTCTATTGGGGAGAAAATTTTACATCTCAAAGAGTTTATCAAGGATAAGCTAGAAGTGAAGTTTTCTCATTTGGTGACGGATAGTAATAATAAAATGGAAACGATTGTCAGTTTTTTGGCTATGCTGGAGCTGATCAAGCAAAGAGAAATAATGGCTGAACAAGATAATATGTTTGGCGAAATAAATATTGTCGTAAAATCAGAAAAATAACTATGAAAAATAATATTTCATCAATTATCGAAAGTTTAATTCTAGCCAGTGGCAAGCCACTAGCCATTGACGAGCTAGCAAAATTTTTGGAAGTGGAAGTAGAAGATATTAAACAAGCCATTGTTACTTTGGAAGAAAAATACAACCGTGAAGACAGTGGTCTGCATCTAGCCGTCAATAACAAAAAAATTCAATTCATAAGCAATCCGAAAAATGCTGATTATTTGTATAGTTATTTTCAAGAAGAATTAAGCAGTGAATTGACTAGGCCGGCCTTGGAAACCCTAACCATCATTGCTTATCGACAACCAATCAGCAAAGAGGAATTGGAACAGATCAGAGGAGTAAATTGCAGTTTGATTATTAGGAATTTATTGATTCGCGGTTTGATTGAAGTAGAGGAAAACAAAGAAAATTTGGCTCCGGTCTACAATGTGACTATGGATTTTTTACGTCATTTAGGCATTAATAGTGTGGAAGAGCTACCGGATTTTGCCAAGCTCAATTCTGATGAGAACTTGCAAAAGTTAATTCAAAATACCAATAATGACGAAAACCCCAGCTAAACAAAGATTAGCCAAATATTTGGCGCAAGCTGGTATTGCTGCTCGGCGCAAAGCTGAGCTTTTGATATTGGCGGGGCGAGTTTCGGTCAATGGCCAAGTAGAAAAAAATGTGGCTACCAATATTGATCCCGACATTGATGAGATTAAATTTGATGGCCATAAATTGCAGACTGAAAATAAGGTTTATTATGTTTTACATAAGCCAGTTGGCTATGTCTGCTCTTTGGAGGATGCTCATAATAAAGATAAAGTGACGGATTTGTTGCCAGCTGGAGAAAAAATATGGCCAGTCGGACGACTGGATAAGGATTCGAGTGGTTTGCTTATCTTGACCAATGATGGCGAATTGACCAATCTGATGACACACCCTCGTTACGCTAAGTCAAAAAAATATCAAGTAACAGTCAATAGAAAATTTGTAACCCAAGATGCCAAGTTGCTGGAGTCAGGAATTGAGTTGGAAGAAGGATTGGCCAGAGTCGATCAAATAAAAATAATCAGTGATAATAATATTGAAATTACCTTGCATCAAGGTTGGAAAAGACAAATCAGACGCATGTTGAGTGCTATTGGTTATCGAGTAATTAATTTGGTGCGAGTGCAAGAAGGAAAATTAACTTTAGGCGATTTGCCACTTGGTCAATATAAAAAAATAAATAGGGATGATATTATTTAATTATCTAAATTTCTAAGCGGATGAATCCGGTTAGAAATTCACAAAAATAATATTTATGATATATAGTATAGGTTATTTGTTAAAATTTTACTTTGGTAGCCAAAGATTTAATTATCTAAATTTCTAACCAGATGAATGTTTGGGCGACATTAGCAGCAGTTTTACTTTCCTGGAATTTGACAGTTCAGGGCTTTTATCATTTGCCACAAATTCAGTTGCAAGAAAATGACACGCAAACCAAAGTAACTTTAGGTGATCAGCGTTTAGAAGAGGGGAAATTGATCCCCCGTAAAATAGATAACAATTCTTGGGGAGTAAAAATTAGCGCCCAGTCAGCCGCGGTCATGGATAAAAATACTGGCTTAGTTTTGTGGCAAAAAAATGCCGATCAAGTCAGGTCATTGGCTAGCATTACCAAATTAATGACGGTATTAGTTTTTCTAGATCACAATCCTGGTTGGGACAAAATTGTGACCATGGAGCAAGCTGATGAAACATCAGAACTGAAACCAAATATTTTGCGGGGAGAAAATGTGACAGTTCGTGATTTGTTTAACATTGCTTTGGTAGCTTCGGATAATAATGCCGCTCGCGCTTTGGCTAGAAGTACCGGTTTAAGCGCCGAGGATTTTGTCAAAGCCATGAACACCAAAGCCCTAGAGCTAAAAATGAATCAGAGCAATTTTGTAGAACCGACTGGCTTGGATGCTAGGAATCAAGCCACAGCACTTGATGTGTTAAAAATGGCCAAGGTGGCTTTTGCTAAGCAGGAAATCCAAAAAGCCGTGGTGCAAAAATCATACAGCTTGCTTACTCAGGAAGGGCGCAATCAAAAAGTATTGAGTACCAATAATTTGCTCAAGAGCTATCTCAATGTCAAAGCTGGAAAAACTGGCTACATCGAAGCCGCCGGCTATTGTCTGGTAGTAGAGGTAGCCAATGATAATAGTAATGAAATTTTGACAGTAGTTTTGGGCTCATCGGCGCATGAAAATCGTTTTCAAGACGCCAAAATATTGAGTGGCTGGGTTTTTAAAAATTACCAGTGGCTTTAGCGAAAAATTTTATTATCTGGGAAAAAATGTTATTATATATATTATAAGCGTGACCCCAAAAATATGATCCAAAAATACTTGATTGCCAATTGGAAAATGCAGCTTGATGAAAAACAAGCAGTTAAACAGGCCTTGGCTTTGAAAAATTTTCTTAGCAAAGAAAAAATAAACCAAGATCTCAACGTGGTTTTGTGTCCAGATTTTGTTGCCTTGAGCTCGGTGGCCGAGGTGATCAAGGGCTCAAAGATTGCTTTGGGAGCGCAAGATGGTTTTTATGAAAAAGTTGGAGCTTTCACTGGTCAGGTTTCCATGAAACAGATCAAAGAAATTGGTTGCAAGTATGTAATACTGGGTCACTCCGAAAGGCGTCGTTTGGGGGAAACTGATGAAATGGTAAATAAAAAAGTCAAAGCCGCTCTGAAGAATAAATTGTTGCCGATTATTTGTGTGGGCGAAACATTTGAAGAGCGCAAAGAAGGCCAAAAAGATTTGGTTATCATGCATCAAGTTTATGAAGCTCTGAAAAATATTACAGTAGATCATCGCCAAAAAATAATTGTTGCCTATGAGCCGGTTTGGGTGATAGGTACTGGCCAAGCTATCGGTTCGGCTGATGCTTTTTATGCGGCCTCATTGATCCAGCAAAGCTTGCTTGATAGTTTGCCTGGCCATGAAGAAAAATACTGTGGCGTAATTTATGGCGGTAGTGTCAACCCTCACAATATAAAGGATTTTGTTGATCTGCCGAATATTTGTGGAGCTTTGGTTGGCAATGCCAGCTTAGATGCGCAAGAATTTTTTTCTATAATAAAAAAAATAAAATAAAAAAATGATCAAACCATTAGGCGAAATGTTAGCCAAAGCGCAAAAAGGTGGCTATGCCATCGGAGCGTTTAATACTTCCAATTTGGAAATTACCTTAGCGATTGCTAAAGCGGCAGCTAAGCTGAGAGCGCCGGTCATTATTCAGACATCAGAATCAGCTATTAAGTATTCCAACACAGTGGTGGTTTATAATTTAATCAAGAATGTAGCCGAAACTGTGGCCAGGCAGATTCCAGTGGCTATCCATTTGGATCACGGCAAGGACTTGTCAATTATCAAAGAATGTATTAAAGTTGGCTACAATTCTGTACATATTGATGCTTCGGAAAAGGATTTTGCCACCAATGTCCGTTTGAGCAAAAAAGTGCGACAATTAGCCAAAAAAAGCCATTGTTTTGTACAAGCAGAGTTGGGTTCTATTTTGGGCAAAGAGGGCTTGGTGCGCTTAGAAAAAGGGGAGATCAATATGGAAGAATTAATGACCGATCCTGAGCAGGCCAAGAAATTTGTTAAATTAACCAAAGTTGACACTTTGGCTATATCAGTTGGCACGATTCATGGTCGCTTTGTGGGTTTGGAAAAAGTGGACCAGGTGAGATTAAAAAAGATACACTCTTTAGTAAAAATACCTTTAGTTTTGCATGGAGCATCTGGTCTGCCACCAAAGGATTTGAAAGAGGCCGTGGCCAATGGAGTGAGCGTGGTAAATATTGACACTAATTTACGCTTGGTTTTTAAAAAATCTTTGTGGAAAAGCATGAACCAGGAAAGAAATATTATTGATCCTCGGGCAATTTTGACACCCAGCATTGTCAGCGTGCAAGCCGAGGTAGAAAGAATAATTAAAATTTTGGGTAGCGCCAATAAGGCCTAATTATGACAGACATTTTACTTATAATATTAATACTAGCTTCTGGTTTTTTTATAGTCCAGATGTTATTGCGCAAGTCGCCAAATTTGGCCAGTATTAATATTAATAATTTACCGGAAATAAAAGCCGAGCGACAAAAACAGATAATTTTACAAGGACGTTTGTATCGTGGCGCTCAAAGTTTGTCTGCTAGAATAAAAAAAATATTGGAGCCGATTCAGGATCAAATAAATTTGAATTTTAAAAATTATTATCAAAGATTAAGATCATTTGAACACGAGTTAAAAAGAAAAGGCGAAAAGCAATTAAGCGAAGCCGTTGGCAAATCGCAGACCTTGGATAGCTTTTTAGTAGAAGCCAGACAGCTGATCAATAATGAAGAATATCAAAAAGCGGAAGACAAATTAATTGATGGCTTGTCTCTTGATACTCATAATGTCGAGGCTTATAAGTTATTAGTTGATCTTTACCGAGCTCGCAAGCAATTTGATGAAGCCAAAGAAACTTTGGAATATTTATTGCGACTGACACACGAAGCTGACTCCAGCGTCTATTTTTCTTTAGCTGATATTGCCAAAGAGCGTGGCAATTTAAAACAAGCGGAAGATGATTATTTGCGTTCGATTTCACTTTCTGATGATAATTATTTATATTTTTTGTCATTAGCTGAGGTTTACATGGAGCTTGATGATAAAGAAAAAGCCCTGCAAACAGCCCAACGTGCCTATATTTTGGCTCCAAACAATCCTAAAATTCTTGACTTTTTGATAAATCTTTGTATAATTATCCAGGACAAAGCGCTGGCTAATGATTATTTGGAGCAATTAAAGGCCGTTAATCCGGAAAATAATAAAATAATCGAGTTCAACGAAAAAATAGATAATTTGTCTTAGTGAGTTTTGTAATTTTTTATAGATAATAAATATTTATTATCTTGGGTAAGTATTAGTGTGGAGGGTCGGTACCGAAGTGGTCAACCGGGACAGACTGCCACCGCCGGCGGGCGGGGTGCCGCCCGAGGCGGCATAAATCTTCAAGAAAGCGATGTTTGTAGTTTATATTTTATATAGTAGTAAGTTAGATAGATATTATATTGGTCATACAAAAAATATAGAAAATAGATTAATGTTGCATAACGCTGGTAAAGTCAGATCTACGAAAAATGGCATCTCCTGGGTAATAAAGCATATTGAAAATTTTAATAATCGTAATGATACTTATCGTAGGGAGTTACAGATTAAAAAGTACAAAGGCGGGGAAGCTTTTCAAAAGTTGCTTAAAAAATAAATATTTATTATTTTGGGTGGATACCAAAGCGGTCAACTGGGACAGACTGTAAATCTGTTGGCATACGCCTTCGAAGGTTCGAATCCTTCTCCACCCACCATTCGACTCCGTTCCTCGCAGGCTCGGAACTTCGCTCATGGTCTGCGCCCTCGGCTTTGCCTCGGACTTCGACCACTCGAAGGAGTCGAATGCCCTGAGCGAACGGAGTGAGCCGAAGGGCACGAGATATTTAATTTATATGCCGTCTTAGCTCAGTTGGTAGAGCAACGCCATGGTAAGGCGTAGGTCCGCGGTTCAAGCCCGCGAGACGGCTCCACTCGATTCGCCTTTTGCTTCGCAAAAGTCTCACTCGTGGTCTACGGTGCTTATCAGCACCTCCGACCATTCGACTCTGAAGAATCGAGTGTCCCGAGCGAAGTCGAGGGACATTCAGCGTCGAAGGGCACGAGATAATAAGTTATTTTTTGCATTTCTAGTCGGTTATTTTTCTCCAGTTTTTTAACTGGTTTTTTGTTTAATTAAATAGTTAAATATGCTATAATAAAAATATATTGACTAATCTGTTAAAAAGTGTTAAACTATCATGTTTATTAAATAAGTATGCCTAGAAAAAAAATTGGTGATTTCGAGGACCTAAAGAGGCGCGATAGTGATGGCGATGGCCTATCAGATTATGATGAAATTTTTGTTTACCACTCTGATCCTTTGAGTACCGACTCTAGTCATGATGGACTTAACGACTTCCAAAGAGCAAAATTAGATATGGATTCAATAAATTATTTATTTATGAAAGATTTTTTTATCCCTAATAAAAATAATAATTTCAAACCGCATATTTTAAAAACTCGGCGCATATTTTTTTATTCTCTGAGCGCCGTTTTAATAAAAATTTTGGTAGTTGGTTTTGTTTTTGTTTTTCCGGTGACTGCTTGGTTGACGCCGGATTTTTTGAAAGCAGAGAGTAAAGAAATTGTGACTTTGACCAACACTTTAAGACAATCTTTGGACTTGCAACCGCTTAGAGAGAGCGAAATTTTACAAGCAGCCGCTTTTGCTAAAGCCGAGGATATGGTGGTCAATCAATATTTTGCCCATGTCAGTCCTGAAAAAAAAGGTTTACGGTATTGGCTTACTTCAAAGGGCTATAATTATCAAGTAGCTGGCGAGAATTTAGCTATTGGCTACTCGGCGCCAGCTGAAGTAATTGAAGCTTGGAAAAATAGCCCCACACATTATGCTAATTTAGTAGACCCCGACTACAATGAAATTGGTGTAGCCATGATAGCTGGCCAGTATCAGGAATTCGATACCAAACTAGTAGCTCAGATGTTTGGTTTTCAAAAAACATCACCAATGCAAGAAGTAAAACCAGTTGAACCATTGAAAACATTGGTTTCGACTACCACAGAACCAACGGTGTTATCAGAAAAGAGTGTCAGCGTTGTGATCCCAAAGGACATTGAGCCATTAGCCAAGCCCCAAATAACCACTGCTATTGATAATTTGCTTACCAAAGAAGGTAATATTGATATAAATATTTTGGCGCCAGAGGCAGAGCAAGTAGTTTTATTTGTGAATGATAACAAGCAATCTACAAGCAAAGTGGTTGAAGGACAGGCTACGGTTCAGATGATTTTGGATCCGGGTATGAATAAAATTACAGTTCAAGCTGTTCTTGGTCAGCAATTAAGTGTTTCACAGGGATATTTAGTGGAGTATGACGATCAAGCGCCGACTATAGATGAAGAGAAAAGCTTTATATCAGCCATCAAGTCCACAAACAATCAGGCCATTGTAAAAATAGAAGCAGTGTTGAGTGCTGATACAAAATCAGCCCTTGTCAGATACCATGGCTTTGATATTGCTCTAAAGAATGATGATCAAAATAATAACTTATGGACAGGTCATAGGGTTGTGCAAAACGTGGATGATCAATTTTTTAGTCCAGTTGTTCCAGCGACAATAGTAGTCTCAGATTTAGCAGGAAACATAACAACTCAAGACTTGGCTTGGCAAAAAATATTATTGGATAATCAAAGCGCGCTTAATCAATATTTATTTATCAAGAACACCGATTCGAATAGCTTAAGGCCAATTTTTGATATTTCCGCTTGGTATTATAAAATTATGATTTTGGTAGCAGTTATTGCTTTGTTGTTAAATATTTTTATTGAGATCAGGAAACAACACTTAAAAACCATTGCCTCGACCATGGGTTTTATTGGCTTGTTGGCTTTATTGATTTTATTTTAATTGACTCCAGCTGTGATTTGTGGTAAGAAGAAATGGTAGATGGTCGTTTTATTGTCATTGACTAAAAGCGATAAAAATACTCTAATAATATTTATCAGTCGATAGCTATTATAAAATAAAAAATAATTTTTATTTTTATATATTTTAATTAAATTAAGTAATTACACTTATGAAAAAATTATTAAAAAATATTTTTGTTAGTTTTGCCGTCTTGTCAGTAATAGTTTGGTCAGGTGGGGCAACGGCCTTTGCTGAACAGCCTATTGATACTAGTGATCAATTAATTAGTGAAAACATTACTTTGGTTTCCATTTGCCACACTACTAGTGAAGGCGCGGTGGAAATAAAGGTGGCTCCAGAGGCCGTTCCTGGTCATTTAGAGCATGGTGATACAGCTGGACAATGTTCCGTACCTCCTCCAGTGTGTGGAAATGGAGTTTTGGATCCAGGTGAGCAATGTGATGATGGTCCAAGTGGGTCCGCTACCTGTACGGCCAACTGCACACTCATTGAGATAGAAGAATGTTCTGGAGAAAGCAATCTCTTTGTAAACGGTAGTTTTGAAGAGCCAATGGTGACAGATAGTTCTTTGTGGCAGATAATGAGCTCCGTGTCTGGTTGGGTAATTGAAAAGGTTTCTGATAATTCACTTACTACTTTAGAGCTTCACAGAGGATGGAGTGCTAATATAGCAGCTGATGGCTTACAATATTCTGAGCTTGATGGTGACCAGTCAACACGTGTAATACAAAATATAGTCACAGAAGTAGGTGCACAATATAAATTATTTTGGTCATTTGCTGCCCGCCATGATATTGCTGCTGAGCAAAATAATCTAGCAGTAGAAGTTAATGGTAATCAGGTAGCTACCAATGGTCCGGCTACTGGTATTGCGCCACTTGCTCAAAGTAATTGGGTCGCTTCTGATTACGTATTTACTGCTGATGGCACAAATACAGAAATAGCTTTTAAGGACATTGGGCCAAGTGATAGTTATGGCACTTTTCTTGACGATGTTCGTCTTTGTAAAATAAAAGAACCTGAGCCAAAACCTTATGCTCCTTGGTGCAGTGCACTTTTAGGCATTTTGAAAGCTTATTTTGATCCCAACTCTTCAACACATTTAGTATATAATGATGTAGCTGATATTAATAACGACGAAGTTATTAATTTAAGTGATTTGGCCTTTGTGACATTGATGCATGGCACTGGTGATGATGCCCAGTGTTACCAGCAGTTTGAAGATCCCAATGACCAGTTTCACTTTAGTTGCGAAAATTATACCAACATTGGTTGGTGTCAGGGATTATGGCAGGGTATAAAGGATTCAGACGGGTCTCAAGCAGGCGATAGTAATTATAATATTCTTTATGATTTAAATAACGATGAAGTTATTGACCAGACTGATGTAAGCTTAGCCGCTCAAATAGTTATCCCAAATAATCAAGTTGCTTGCTATGCCCACTTTGTACCGCCAATGCTACAGTGCCCAGCTCCAGTAGATCAATTTTGTGGTGATGGAGAAGTGACTGGTACTGAAGAATGCGACGCTGGTCCCAATGGATCAGATGTATGTAGTACTAGGTGTACTGCCATAACGCCTCCTAATCCTCAGCCAGGACCGTCTGGCGGTGGTGGTGGCGGTGGTGGCGGATTTATTCCCATCAATATATTTAATGTTCAAAGTAGCGTAACTACTAATTCAGCCAACATTACTTGGGAAACTACTCGTCAATCTCTGACTTGGATGCTGTATGGTACTTCCACTTCTTATGGCTCCGAATACCAAGGCACCAATTATCACGCTACTCATACTATGGCGCTAACTGATTTGTTGCCTAGTACCACATATCATTATCAAATAAGAGCCAAAGATAGCGGTAACAGTACATCTTATGACATTGATCGCACCTTCACTACGCCAAACACCTTGGGTCAATTACCCCCACAAGTTTTGGGTATCAAAGAAGTCGTCTGTAAACCAGATATCGATGGTGACATCAAAGGCGTAATGGAATTTATTACCGGATCTCTTGTGCGTGGTTGTGGACCAGAAGTTTATCACGTACTTGGTAACCAGATTTATCATATACCAAATTGGCAATATCTATATGACAACTATTTTGCTCAAAGAATATACAATGTGACAGATGAAGTAATAGCTCAATATGTTGAAACCAAAATTGATAATAAAGCCGCTCAAGGAAAAATTAGTAAAATATATGGTATAAAGCTTTATTCCGACGGCGCTTTGTTAAAAGCCAATGATGGCAAAATATATGTCATCATAAATGGTAAAAAAGTCCATATAGTCAGTTTGGAAGAATTGAAAAAATATTCTGGAAATAAGATTTATAATGTGACAGATACAGTACTAAACCAATATTAAGAAATTGAATAAAAGCGTCCCACTTGTGGGGCGTTTTTATTTTTTGGTTGATGTGCTATATTTCACGGGGTGAGCAAAATACAAAAATATGCCAGAACTACCAGAAGTTGAGACAATTAGGCGTGGTTTGCAAGCCAAAATTGTTAATAAAAAGATTGTAAAAATAGAGATCCACAAAATCAAACAGATTCATGGTGATATTTTTGAGTTTAGAAAAAAATTAGTAGGCAATAGTTTTTCCAAGGTAGATCGAGTTGGTAAGCTCTTAATTTTTAAATTAAAAAAAGGTAATGATTATTTGCTGGTGCATTTGAAAATGACCGGTCAATTGATCTATAAAAATAAAAAAAATATTGTGGCTGGTGGTCATAATTTGCCAATCAGTCAAGAGTTGCCCAATAAATATTCTCATATTATATTATATTTTTCTGATAAATCTATTTTGTTTTACAATGATCTGCGGCAATTTGGTTATTTCAAAATAGTCAGTCATTTGGCTAAAGAAGAAATTAGAAAAAAATATGGACTCGAGCCATTGACTAAAAATTTTACGTTACCGAATTTTTTGTCAGCCATAAATAAAAAAAGTGGTGTCTTAAAAAGCGTTTTATTGAATCAGCAGATTTTTTCCGGCATTGGCAATATCTATGCTGATGAAATTTGTTTTCGGGCTAGTGTCAGGCCTGATAGGCGAGTTAGCACACTTGGGGATCAAGATAAGAAAAAGATTTTCCAGGCTTGTCACTATATCATGAACAAAGCAGTAAAATTTGGTGGCACTACTTTCAGTGATTATCGGACTGCAGATGGCAACGGGGGGGCCTATGTAAAATATTTGAAAGTTTATGGTCGCGCTAAACAACTCTGCCTAAAGTGTAAAAAAACCGAAATAAAAAAACACAAAATAGCTGGTAGAGGCACACATTTTTGTCCAATTTGTCAGAAGTAGAAAAATATTGACACGCCGTCGCGTTAAAATCCAATGCTTGACACTTAAGGAGGGATAGTGGCCTATAAAAAAATTTAATTTATTAATTAAAGTTTGCTTTGGCGTGCGAGACGTAGTTACATCAAACTTTAGTATTAAATTGACAAGCCCTGGTGTCAAATATTGGGGAGCAGCTATTTCTTGACTAAAATAGAAAAAAGTGATATAATAATATATTGTCACAAAACATAGGTTTTTGGCAAGTTCGTTGACAAGTCTTGGAAATGTATAGATAGTCAATCGTTAACCTATTACCCCAAAGGAGGGGTCATGTTTCAGAACAAGTTCGTCCTTGATGCGGTGATTGCGATCATCGTGTCCGTTGTTGCCGCGCTGGTCAATAACAGCACAAAGCTGAAGGTGGGGTGGAGAGCGATCATTACCACGGCCTTGCTGGCTGTGGGAGTGCTGGCCGCTTCCTGGAACCATCACTGGCTGTTTTTTGCGCCGTCGGCTGTAGTTGAGGACGTAAAGACAGCTGTGACAGTTGGAAAGACAGCTGGTAAGGAGGTCTCCCACAATTTCCCGTGGTTTCGTGTGGTGTTGGCACTGCTCGTTGCGGCTATTACGGCGCTACAGGCCTACTACACCTACAAACCGCGGCCGTGGCTTGGCAACAAGCGAGACACCTGGGCATTCTATTCGACAATTGTGACTGGCGTGTGCCTGACCTTGGGTATCCTGACATTTGGTCACATGGTGACCGTGATTTTTTGGTCGTTGGCCACGGGATCTACGATGGCCATCATGAACATTCAGGTTCCGGAGCAGGAACTATGGACGCCGAAACTGTTCGGACGCCGTTGCTTTCACGCCTGGTGGATGTTCGACAAGTATGTCTTCTACAACGGTTTCCACCGGACGAAGATTCCTAGGAATGCCCCAGGTCTCGAATTCAATGTCGTCCTGGAAAGACGTGGTTTACAACTCTCTTGTGTCACTGAGAAAATACCTACTCTTGGTGGCAAGATCCCAGGTCTTGATGGTGAACCCGATATCGAGGTCGGGGGAGATGTAAATGTTAAGTTCATCCCCATTCTTGATGGGCCGGAGAATCTGAATGCCTATTGGTCTGCTCCGCCCGAGGTGCGGACTGATGCCGGCTTGGTCAAGTATGCGAGTGAAATCTTCGGTGCTGACTTTCGGGTTCTCCTTAAGGGTCAAACTCTGGAGAAGATCCAAGTCGGCGGCGTCTTTGAAGACGCGAACTGGGATGAGGCCATTGCCCGGCTGGAAAGCGTTTCGGGCTATAAGGTAAAGAGTGTTCTGATTGAGGACCCGACACCCAGCCCAGAGGTTCAGGCTCGACTGAACGAGCTGGCGGCCAAGCGTATCGATGTCGTCAAGACCGCCCTCGACAAGAGGATCGCAGTGATCACTGCCGAGGGCAAGGGCGATGCTCGTCTGGCTGAGCTGATGCCTCTGGTCACCGCTCTCAATAATCCCGATATCGGCTCGGCCGTCAAACTGGCCGTCGATGCTGTGGCTAAGACCGATTTCGCTGGTCGCAGCGAGTTGCGTGTCCTGGTGGACAGACAGCTCGGGTCGATCGCACCCTACATTGCCGAGGGTGCGGAAGCCGCCTAGTTTCCAAGATTCGTACGGGCCCCAACCTTTTTTGCACAACGCGTGCAGAGGTTGGGGCTTGTTTTTTTTGCCGAAAGATTTTATAATTAAGTCGTATTATTATTAAGCTAATACTTATTTTTATGGACTCCACAAATCAATTAGATTTTTTTAAAGAATTTGGTCTAGAAGACTTGCCTGAAGAAAAAAAGCAGGAAATTCAAGAGCAAATTATGGAATTAGTAACCACTCGTTTCAACCGTGTGGTTTTAACTCGCTTGTCAGAAGGTGATAAACAAGCCCTGGATAAATTATTAGGAGACAATGATCCCGAAAAAGCCGATCAATTTATTGCTACCAAAGTGTCGGATTATAAAGAAATTTATCAAAGTATTATTGATGATTTGAAAGTGGAAATGGGCAAAGTCAAGACGGCCATTGTTTAATTTTATGGATAACAACCAAAAGATTTCTAAAATTAAAGAGATTTATAACAATTTTTTGTTGGCTGTAAATAAATTGAAACAAGAAGCCATTAGTCGACGTCAAAAGAAAAGTGAGGCCAGTAATAAAGCGGAAATTGATGACATATTAAATAAAATTAATAGTAATTTTTAGTATATGACAGATAAAAAATCTCCAGAAGTTACTCCTGTGTTCGAAACCGCTGGTCAGGAGCAGGCCCCAGAACCCTCCAACCAAGAGGTGGTAGCCGAGGGTAACCAATTTATAGAGAAGATTGATGGTGTGGCAACCAATTTTCGAGCAGAAGAAGGTTCTGATGAGCCTGATTTGACAGCGGAAGTTGATGTATTAGCAAATGTTAGTAAAAAAGAAGTGAAACTCGTTTTAGATGGAAAACCAGAAGCACCTAAAATTCCAGAGTTTGAAAATTTTGATTATTCAGGGGCCAATGATTGGTTGGAATTGTACTCGCAGATTGGTCAGCATATGAAGGAGATTGATGCGGACATGGTGACGGATAGGATAAATGCTTTTCGTCGGGGTAAGATAAACGAAAAAGAAATACCCGGTACCCTAGAATCACATCTCAAGGAAGCGGTTTTAAAATTACATAATAGAGATTTACTGATTAATGAAAAACCCAGCGAGCCAGTTATTAACTTAGAAATTCCTGTTCAAGATAACATCAAATCGTCCGAGGCAATTGTGACCGATACAATGGAGAATGAGCCAGTAATTTTTGAAGCAAAGCACGATATTAGGGATGCTAGGATTAAGGGCAGCATAAGTCGTCTGAAGGCCTTACTTGACGAAATAAATATTGCCATACAAAAAAGTGACCGTACATTGAAACAAAGATCTCTTGAGCAAGCCGCTGTTTTACTTAATGATCCTAGATTTGCTGATCAATCCACAGAACTTAGCTCTACCTTGGAGCAAGCCCAGTTGTCAGTTGAAAATAAAATCAGAGACTTGGAAGTTGAAATAAAAACAGCCCAAATGGAGAGATTGATAGCTCCATTGAAAGATTTGATTACCGAAATTAATTCAGCCAAAACTAGGGAAACTAAATTAAGTGCTTTGCAAGAAGCCGCTCAATTATTAGGTAAGCCAGACTTAGCCACAGCTATTTTGCAGAAATCAAAAGAAGAACAAGATTTATTAGTACCCGATGCTTTGGAGCAGGCAGTCTTATTGGCTGAGGCCAGAATAAGAAAAATTGAAGACGAAATAAATAAATTAAAAAATGGTGCTGAGAAAAAGCCGATTGTTAATCCCGAGCCAGAAACGATAAAACCAGCAGCTACGAGTCCAGAAACACCCCCTGAAGTTGTTTCTGAACCAGTTCCAGGTCCCAAGACTGAGTCTGGACAAAAGCCGGAAAAAACAGTGATTTTACCAGAAAGAACAGCAGAGCAAATTGCTACTTTTGATGATGCTCGAGCAAAATATTTTGATTTGGTTAAAAAGAGAAAAAGAATATTTAGCAAGAATCGTAATTTTTTGATTGGTGGATACAAAGAAGAGGCGCAAGATGAATTGGATTCAGCTCATGATAAATATGAATCATTAAAGCATGGCGAGATTATTGAGATAATTGAGGCCATGAAAGCTGGTGGAGAACTAGATCCAAAAGTATTGGCCGAGGCTTATATTAAATATTTGCAAAAAGAGGAGTCCAATGTTGATGCTCTAGCAGAGTCAGGCGACAAAAACACCATGAACAAGTTTAAAGAATGGTGGAAGAGACATAGTAAAGCCAGACTGGTAGCTGGTATTGGCTTAATGGCCGTTGGTGCCGGTGCTACTTTTGCTAGCGGTGGTATATTGGGTAGTCTAACAAATGCCGTTGCTTCCAATGTTTTTGCTAGTTCAGCGTTTGTGGCTGGTAGAACCATTACCTCTGGTGGTGGTACTTATATGACGGCCGAAGGATTGATGGATACCAAAACCAAGAGATTAGGACAAAAAGGTTTGATTGACGAGGTTCATGGGTATAATTTTTATAAAGAGAAAGATAAAAATAATCATGATAGATTGTTACATGTTTTTGAAGCTAGCCTCAAGGAAAAATCATTATCAGATTTGGGTGTAGAGTTGGCTCGCCTCAGGGGGATGGGCTTGGAAAAAGGTGTAGGAGTGGCCGAAGCTGGTCGCTTTGGAGCAGCTCAGTCTGAAGTAGTAAAGACTCTTGAAAAGATTTATTATGAAAAATTAAAAGAGTCAGTTTTAGATAAGACCAAAGAAAAGGCCGGGCAAAAAGAAAAGGGGAAAGAAGAGGTCGCGGGGACAGAAGATTCAGCTGAACAAAAAAAACAAGAAACCGCAAATCGTTTGTTGAACGTGCTCAAAGGAAAGACTGAAGATGAACGTGCTGAACAGCTGATACCAGAGGTTGATAAATATCGTACCAAGTCAATGATTAGGCAAGGCGTATCTATTGGTCTGGGTGTTGGTGCTGGCATTTATTCTAATATAATGGCGGCAAAAATGATGGCTAAGTCTGTTGCTGATGCTGCTGAACAAGCCGCTCATGCTGCTAATGAAGCCGCAACTAATTCTACTCAAGTAGCAGCAGAACAGGCAGTTGAGCAGAATACGAAAAACATTGATTTTGTGGTAAAAGTAAAAAAAGGTGATTCGTTATGGAAAATTATTGAGGCCAAGGTACACGAGCAAATGGGTGATGAAAAATGGAGCGCCTTGGGTGAGGCCAAACAAACTCACATGATAGACGCTGTCAAAGACAGCGCAGCCGCGCATCCAGAAGCATTTGGTTTGCATCACGATATTGATCAATTGATACCTGGTGAGAATATCGATTTGAGCAGCGTACTTGGCCATTCGGATTCCATTGATCATTTACAAGCCGGAGCTGATGCTATGGCTGCTGCCGGTGGAGAGGCAAACATACTAGCCAACAATGACGCTTTAGAAGCAGCCGCCAAAGCTGGCGTCCGTTTAACTACAGAAAATGTTGATGTCGTGTCTCATGAGGTTAGAAGTTTTGGCACAGATTTTTTGAGTCCTAATGGCTCTGTGCATGAGTGGACATTCAATGGCCAGGCTGTAGATAGACTGGCTGATGGTTCATTTACCTTGGCTGATTCGCATCAAGCAATAAGTTCAGATCAATTGGCCAATGTATTAAATCACGCTAAAGAAAGTGCTCAGCATTTGGTAGATACTGAAATAGCAGCTAAAACAGCCGCCGAAGCAGCCACAGCTCAAGCTGCCGAGGCCGCTACCCAAGCAGCTGCTCAACAACAAATGGAAACATTTTTAACACAGGGCGGGGATTATAATCATGGTCTATATGAGGCGGCAAATAACTCCGGTCATCTAGATGAATTGGTGGCTAAGGTAGTGGCCAGTGGTAATCAAGAACAGTTGTCGGGATTAGTACATGATTATGTTAGAGATCACGGCTGGTCTGAAGAGAAAACTAATTTATTTATTAATGCTTTGAAGCGTGGTGATAAAATAGATTTAAGTTCGGGACATTTTGATTTAAGCAATCCGCAAATTATTGCCGAAAACATGCATGGCTTTGAAGCTTCGGCCCTTGATAGTTTTGATAAAGTCAAAGATATACCATCTGGTCATTGGGTACCAGTGAAAATGGGTGATGAGTATGCTCTGGTTCAGAAATATCATACCGGTGTTTGGCCTTTAAGGTCGGATCATTATTTGATTGATACTGATGGTGATCATAAGGTTGATGCTTTGAAGCTGGATGATAATGCTATGCGACAAGCTTTTTTGAAAAAAGGAGCAGAGTCTATTAAAAGCACGGTTAGGGGTGTTATTAACAAGTTTCCACCTGGCAGTCATCCATCGCCAATGTAATATAAATAAAAACAGCCCTGCACCGTACGGTGCAGGGCTGTTTTTTATATTTCCGAGAATATTTTTTCTACTTCTTGTGGAGTGTTTACTCTTACCAAACTGTATCGGAGTGAGCTGGCCTGAGGATGGCCTTTGGCATAAAATAATAAATGTTTACGCATTTCTTGAAAACCTTTTGGCCCTTTATTTTCGTAGAGCAGGTGAGCATGCTCAATAGCAGTAGCTTTTATTTCCGGCCAAGTAATTTCTTGATACTGCCCAGTCAATAAATAATCTTTGATTTGTTTGAATATCCATGGCCTACCATAGAGCGATCTAGCCAAGGCAATGCCATCAGCTTGGGTGTATTGTAAATCACTGACTACTGATTCTACACTTTGAAAAGAGCCATTGATTAAAAATATTCCTTTAGTGAATTTTTCACGCAAATTTTTTAACATTTCTAAGTCAACAGGGCCAGCAAAAGGAGTTTCATAGGTGCGTCCATGGACAATAATCGCGGCTAGGGGACAATCCTGCAAGGCATCTAATAAATCTACGGCCGTAATTTTTCCCTTTTCTGGAGATCCAGACACAGCATTCAAGCTAATTCTAGTTTTTATGGAAACTGGAATTGTCACTGCTTCAATAGTATTGGCTACTATTTTTTTGACAGTATCCATATCGCGGAGTAGGCATATACCACCGCCATGGCCAGCTACTTTTTTGGCTGGACAGCCGAAATTTATGTCCACGCCAGTAAAACCGAGTTTTTCAATTAGTTTAGCGGCCTTGGGGTACAAATCGCTTCTTTTGCCAAAGATTTGGGCAACAATTGGCTGTTCACTAGCTTTGTACTCCAGCATTTGCAAGGTTTTTTTGCTATCATAAAACAGAGCATCGACCGACACGAATTCAGTATAAACCACATCAGCACCCCATTTTTTGCAGAGTTGGCGCCAGGCCGAGTCAGTAATTCCCGCCATTGGCGTGGTGGTCAGAATGGGTGGTTTAAGTTTTTCCCAAAAATTATCCATAAATTATTCAAAAATCCCAATTGGAAAGTTGGGATTATTTATAGCAGATAAAAGCTGTATTGGCAAGAATCATAGCCAATCCTTTTTTTTGAAGTAGCTGAGTAGTCCCACCATTATTACCAGCATTATAGAGACAATAATATAAAAATCAAAGCGTGCGCCGACAATCGGTGTGGCCTCACTCTTCATGCCAAAGATAACAGCCAATAAATTGGCCGGCATCAAGACCACTGAGATTATAGTTAGCACGCGGATTATTTCATTCAACTTGTAAGACATCAGTGATTCATTGGCTTCCTGAAAGGCGGAAATGTTTTCTTTTTGTGTTTCTAAGATATCCCAAATATCCTTAGTGCGGTCCAAAATGTTAGAAAAATATATCTGAGTGTTGTCAGGCATAAAAACTTTGGTGTTGCTGGCCATCAGTTTTTTTATTATATTTTTGTGGGCCTGCATTATTTTGCGTAAGTTCACAATGTTTCTTTTGATGTTGAGAATTTCTTTGGCCACTATTTTTTCTTTGCCAGCAAAAATATTGTGTTCCATTTCTTCAATATCATGATTGACGTGATCTAGCATGGGCATAGTATAATTTTGCAGGCGGTGCAGTATTTCATAAAGTAGAAAAACAGGATGATCTTGCATGTATTGATCCTGACTATAGTCATTTTTTTGCATGTCGTGAAAAAAGTTGTCCACCACTTGGGTCAGGCTGTCACTGATAGTGATCAAATATTTTGGTCCAATAAAAAAATCCATTTCGCTGGATTCGATTACTCTATTTTTTCGATCGTAAAAAGGAAAAGTTAAAATAAAGAAAAGATAGTGAGGGTATTCGCTGATTTGTGGCCGTTGAATACGACCAATGCAATCCTCAAGGTCAAGTGGGTGAAACTGGTATTCAGTGCGCAGATATTCTATATCAGCTGGCGTTGGCTTGCTGATATGCAGCCAAGTCATTTTTTTTGTTTTGATTTGGTTAATTTGCATTTATTTTTATTTGTTTATATTATAGCACTTTTTTTCGTGCTAGCAAAGAAACTTTTGAAAAAAAGTCCTTTTGTGTTATAATTATATAAATGCTTTTTGCAGAAGATGATAGGTCAAAGCAAAAAAAAAGATTCCGTCAGGGCTTTTTTTGAGTCCCGATTTGTTAATTTGATTTTAGTTGTATTATTAGTTTTGTCTGTTGTCAAAGTTTTTCGTGAAGCAATGGTGCGCTACGAAATCAATAAAGAAATCAGGACCCTAGAAAATCAACTCAATGATTTGGAAAGCAAGTCCGATAAAATTGGAAATATGATAGCTTATCTTAAGACTGACCAGTATATAGAAAAAGAAGCTAGGACTAAGCTCAATTTAGTAAAGCCCGGAGAAAAGCAGATAAATTTTGTCTCTAGCACTGCAGGTTCAGTTCAAACAGAGTTAGCCAAATCATCGCCAAATTATGTTAAATGGTTTAATTATTTTTTTAAATGAAAAAGTTTAATATTGTAAGTTTTAAAAAAAAGACCGTAATCTTGCTTGTAGCAGCGCTTATTTTGATTGTGGCTAGCCAGTGGTGGACGATTCGGATGATTTACGCCAAAAAATTTACTGGCGATGTGGCCACGCTATTTGCTAGAATTTATCATTTATCAGCCGGAAATGTTATTAATTCTAGTGGTAATATAAATATTGCTTTAGCGGATTATATTAGTGATGAAAATTTTGCTTTTGATTATTTAAAAAAACAAGCAACTGCTCAAGGCGAAGAATTTACAACCAGTGACCAACAGGTTAAAGAAATTGCTTGGGACAAGATTCTGCGCCAGACTTGGGTTGCAAGTATTGCCAAAAATAATAAAATCACCATCAATGATCAAGATATAGCTGATTTTTATGAAAGCATGGGTGGTAAGGATAATTTGCAACAAGGCCTGCAAAAAGCCAAGATTAATGTCTCTGATTATGAAAATTTTGTAGTTAGACCAGCGATTAGGGAAGCCAGGGTTTACAAGTATTTATTGGATAATTTTAATGATTTGGCTGGTATGCAAAAAGCTCAAAATGCCTACCAAGCTCTAGTTGATAATAAAAAAGATTTTGGAGAAGTGGCCAAAGAGTTTTCTGATGATATGACTTATGTTGAAGATAGTATGTTTGTCAATACTGATCAACTGGGAGAGTTTGGTGAACCAATAAAAAATTTGCAACCCGGAGAATATACCAAAATTATGACTTTACCCGGCAATCCTAGTTATTACATAATATGGCGTTTGCAAGGTAATAGTATTGATCCAGAAACCAAGCAAGAGGTTAAAGAATTAAGAGGCATCGCTATCAAGGCCAAGAGTATGGATGAATTTTTTTCCGATTGGAAAAATAACTCCCAAATAAATCAATGGTACAAATAAAACACAAATTAAAATATTTAATACTATTTAGTTTTTTTGGTATTTTGGCTTCATCAGCTCAGGCGGATGTTGATGTTATTAACACGGATTTTTTTCATAAAATATCGGTCGGCAGTATAAATTTGACTTTAGTTGATTGGGATAAGGAAATAAAACAGTGGGTGGTGGATTGGCATCCAGTGTCAAATAACGTATTTGAGTTAGGGCTTTATCCATCAAATTCCACGCCAGCTTTTTCTTTGAGCTCAGCTGAATCCTGGTTATATAGCCCGGATCAAAATAATTGGCAGGTTTTGGATAATAGCACTATAAAGAATAACAAAATTTATTTAAAAAAGAACACCGACAGTTCTTCTTTACCAGTAGAAATTGTAGTTGACAAAGATAAAGAGCTGGTTAATATTGCAGAATACTCTGATTACCAACTGCCAGAAAATATTAAACTGATATCAAGAGTTTATCAGTTAGATTCTCAAAAAAATGATTTGGCCATAAAATTTTATTATCAAAGTACTAGTAATTGGCATAAACAAATTTTTCAATATGATCCGTCATTGCAAACTTGGTTAAAGTTAGGGGCCTACAACAATGTGGAAGAAAAATTTTTGAAACAGACATTCAGTAAATTAACAGGGCCGATTTATTTGGCGGTTTTTGAAGATGAAACAGCCAATGATGGTGTGGCTAGTTTTTATGACCAGTCTAGGTATCGTAGCTTTGGGTATAAAAATGGTCTTTATGCTGCTTCGCGCCAATATCCAAAAGGAACTAAGTTGAAAGTTACGCGTTTGTTGAGTGGCAAATCAGTTATTGTCACTGTCAATGATTATGGGCCAGAGTCCAAGACCAATCGTTTGATTGATATGGACAAAACAGCTTTTAAACAAATTGCTTCTTTGGGGGCAGGCTTAATATATGTAAAAGTTGAACCAATATGATTGAAATAACTAATTTATCGAAAATTTACAAAAAAAATATTCAGGCCCTAAAGGATGTTAGTTTGAAAGTATTGCCAGGTGAGTTTATTTCTGTAGTTGGTCAAAGCGGTAGTGGAAAATCCACCCTGATTAAGTTAATTATTGCTGAAGAAAAAGTCACTTCTGGCAAAATAATAATAGGGGGCTGGGACATTACTAATATTAAGGATTATGAGATACCAACCTTGCGTAGGCAATTGGGAATAATTTTTCAAGATTATAAGTTGTTGCCGAAAAAAACGGCCTATGAAAATATTGCCTTTGCTTTGGAGGTTTGTGGCTATAAGCCAAAAGAAATTATCAAAACAGCCCAACAGATGCTTTCCCTGGTTGGCCTCAAAGACAAGGGCGATCGCTATCCCCATCAATTATCTGGCGGTGAACAGCAGAGAGTAGCTATTGGTCGTAGCTTGGTGCACAAGCCAAAACTACTAGTGGCCGATGAACCGACTGGAAATTTGGATTCTATCAATACGCGAGATATTATTGACTTGTTGAAAAAAATAAATAGTATGGGCACTACTGTTTTGCTGGTGACTCACAATCGGGATGTGGTTAATAATTTAAAGAGTCGCGTCATAACCTTAGATCATGGTTATGTGATCAGTGATCAAACGCACGGTCGTTATTTATTATAAAAAATATGTATAGTTTTTTTAGAATCATCAAGTTTGCTTTGCAGGGATTTTTTCGAAATTTTTGGCTGACCCTAGTCACCGTGACCATGATGTTTTTGTCTTTATTTTCGGTCACTTTTCTTTTGGGCATTGATTATTTGAAGCAAGCTACTTTACAGGGCGTCGAGCAGAAGGTAGATATTTTGGTGTCACTAAAGCCCAATGTCAGTAAGGAAAATCTTGATGCCCTATACGATGATCTGAAGTATTTGCCCGAGGTAAAAAAAGTTACTATCATCACACCAGAGGACAATAAAAAACTTTTTCAAGAGCGTAATGCCGACAGTTCGGTACTTAAGGCCTTGGATATTTTTGGTGAGAATGAAAACCCCTTTTCCTATAATCTAGCAGTCAACGCTTATGATTTGAATCAGTACCAAACAATATTGACTTTTATACAGCAGGATAAGTATAAAACCATAGTAGAGAGTAGTGCCTTTCATAATTATGAACAATTTATTTCTCAGATCAATAAAATTTCCGATTCAGTCAATCGTTATAGCTGGTATATCATTGGCATATTTATACTTATTTCCGCTATTGTGATTTTCAACACTATCCGCATGAGTATTTATACCCGGAAAGATGAGATTATAATAATTAAATTAGTTGGCGCTAGCAATTGGTTTGTGCAAATACCGTTTATCATTGAGAGTTTGCTTTATGCCTTGTTAGCCCTGATCTTGGTTGTTTTGGTTGTCTTTACAGCCGCTAACTTTTTACAGCCCTCACTCAATGTCTATTATCAGGGCAGTGAGGTTATTAATTTAACCAATTATTTTCATAGTAAGTTCTGGGTTATTTTTGGTGGCCAGTTTTTGGCTCTAGCTTTCTTAAACAGCATAAGTACAATTTTTGCGGTCAGAAAATATTTGAAATCTCAATAAAATAGTTATTTAAAAAAACAGCCCCACACCATACGGTGCGGGGCTGTTTTTAAGTATAAAAAATTATTTGGCGACTACATCAATATAGCGCATATTTTTTAGACTACTGTCAAAACGAGGTTTTTTGACTGTGCGGAATTTAATTGCGCCAGCAACTGTAGCAAACAAAGTGTCATCTTTACCGCGTTTTACATTCAAGCCCGGTTTAAACTTGGTGCCTCTTTGGCGTACCAAAATAGAGCCAGCTTTGGCTACTTGGCCAGCAAATAACTTGACTCCTAGACGCTGGGCTTGGGAATCACGGCCGAGAGTTGTAGATCCTTGGGATTTCTTATGTGCCATACTTTTATTAAATTAGATGTTAAAAATGTAAAAATAGTATAATGGAAATATATAAAAAAGTCAAGCCCACTAAATAGTTTCCAGATTGGACGCTAGTCAGTAGGCCTGACTCGCAGGCACTATATGATTTTTAAAAGCTGTTTTTTTGGCAGAAAATTAAGATAGCGATGGACCATAATCTTACGAGAATATTTTTTAAGCAGCTCATTTTCCTGATGTAACATCATTTTGCGGTACCAAAATTTTAGTTTTCTTTTTGGCATATTATTGGTTGAAAGTTCTTAAGACGCCTCTGACTATACCTTGGATGGCTGGGTTTTTGTCATAAATGGGTTGCATAGTCCTATTGGCTGGCTGTAGCCGGATGCGGTCTTTTTCTCGGTAATAACGCTTTAGGGTGGCATAGGTGTTATCCAGCAGGGCTACCACAACATCGCCATTTTGTGGGTAAAAGCTACGCTCGACAATCACATAGTCGCCATCCAAAATACCATCTTCAATCATAGAATCACCGCGTACTTTCAAGACATAGCTGTTTTCATCCCTAGCCATGCTTTGGGGCACTGTAATGGTTTCGTTTTGCTCAATGGCCTCAATTGGCTCACCAGCGGCAATCAAGCCTACTAGAGGCAATTCTATGGCCTTACCAAAGCGGAATTTGACTAGCTCGAGAGAGCGGGCAGCATTGTGAGTGCTGGTGATTAAGCCCTTGTCTTCTAAAGCGCGCACATGGTCATGGACTGTGGCCGTAGAGGATAGGCCAAAGTATTCGGCTATTTCTCGGTAGCTAGGAGCATAGCCATTGAGCTGAATAAACTCGGTAATGTAATCCAGCATCAATTTTTGTTTTTTTGTAATGTGAGACATATGTTTTTAGTTAAAAGTAGAAAGTATCGCCCACAGGGCGACCGCCCTTTGGGCGGTAAAGTTAAAAGTATATGCGTAGTATGTGTCTTATGATTTATTACATGACATCTAGCTGTGTATACCATAAAGCTTGCGGGGGGGGTCGTCGTAACTTTCTACTTTCTACTTGTTACTTTGTACTTATATTATATACCGAACAAAAAGCGAACGTCAAGTCTTTGCCTGTGTATAACTAAAAAATCCACATTTTAACTTGTGGATCTTTAATGTTATTTTTTTTACTTTATTGTATCGTCAAATAAAAATTTTCGTCAGGTGTCAGAATAAATAATTTATCACCTTTATTGTTGAACAGGTATAATTTCTTTAGAGGATTTTCTAAGATGGAAATAGTATTTCTTTTGTCACGGCCATCAATCTCGGTAATAAATGTCTGATCATTGCTCTCGCTCAAGAAATAACTGCCATTGGGATGCCAGAGGACATCAGTGACAATTTTGGTAGAGCGATCAATAAGCGTTGACCAGTCTTCTTTAAAATTATAAACACTGGTCTCATAGCCATTGGTAAATAAAATCCGGTCATCATGAATATCAGCCACGGTGTGGGGGATGATTGTGGGGTTGGTGTCAGCTTTTTTGATGTATAATCCAGCACCCAAAGCAAATATACTTAATTTGTCATCTGCTTGCCAGGCCTTGAGCGCGCCTTTGTTAAGATTTTCTATTTTATCAGCTATTGAGAAATCGGTTTTTTTTATTTTTTGGAATTGAAAGGTTTTGTCATCAGTGCTTAGAGTCAATAAATAATCGCCAACAACATCAAAGTCAACAAAAGATAAATCAACGCTTATTGCTTGGTCTTTGGCATCGGGCTGATTAGTGTAGTGACGATATATTTTTTTATTTTTTTGGTACCAGATTAAACCAGCATCATTGTTGTCCCAAATTATTTTATCCGGAGCAATGATATTTAACTGGCGCAGATTTTTTTGGTCCAAGTTAAATAAATAATAAACATTTTTGAGACTTAGCAAAATTTCTTGGTTGTTCGGCGACCAATCAACTAATTGGTATTTTTCCGTGAATTTGAAGGCCACTTGGGATTTTTCCTGCTCAATGTCGGTGATATTTAGATTATTTTCCGAGTCAAAAAAGCCATATTGGTTTTGTTGTTTGTTGATAATCCAAGTATTACTGCCGGCTGATAGATGGGTTTTTTCTCGGTTGTCCAAAAATAAAACAATATCTTCAGCAAAAGTAGTTTCTCCAGAATAAATTTCCAATTTTTTTGTCCAAGACACGTATTTATCTTTTTTTACCAAAACATCGTATTTACCCGAAGATATTTCTACTATTTGGGTAGGGGTTTTTTGTTTGATTTTTTTGTTGTCAATATATATCTCAGCGCTACGCGGGTAAGATTTGACATAAAGAGCGCCATTTTTTTCTATATTGCGATTGGTCCAATTATAACGATAGCCCAAAGCATAAAAAATTAGGACAGGGGTAATAATTATAAACAACAAAATATAGGCAGAATAGGTGAAGCGATTAAGTGTTTTGTTCATCCCGCTAGAAATTTAGATAATAAAAATTTTTGATTATTAAAGTAAAATTTTGATAAAAAATTATGCACCCGATTCCTAAAAATTGTTTCGTGAATTTCGTACGGGACTCATCTTGTTGGAAAGCCGATTTTAGGGTATTATAATATTAGTAAAAAGTTGCAAGTATAAAGTATAAAGTTATAAAAATAGTCATTTAAAACTTTTTACTTTATGGGCAGTAGGAATCCTGTTTAATAGGCCATAATTTGCCTCTGCCGAAAATACTTTCTACTTTTTCGCCCAGAGGGCGATCAGCCTTTGGCTGAAACTTTTAAACTTTACACTCATAATACTATGTCTAAATTTATTATTCAAGGCGCCAAGAGTTTGCAGGGGAGCATCAAAGTAGCTGGTTTTAAAAATGCGGCTACGCCAATTATTGCTTCAACAGTGATGTGCAAGGAAAAGATAAAATTGCACAATGTGCCAGTAATTGAAGATGTTAAAAAAATGGTTCAAATATTGGTTTCTATGGGCTCAAAAGTTGTCTGGACAGACAAAAATAGCTTGGAAATAGATAATGCTGACTTGAATCCAGAGAAATTGGACATGGAATTAGTAAAAACTATGCGTTCTTCAATATTATTGATGGGCGCTTTGGTTGGGCGTTTTGGCAAACTGAGAACCAGGGAGCCTGGTGGTTGCCAAATAGGGGCTAGATCGCTAGATGCTCACTTGATGGGTTTTGAACAACTAGGCATTGATATTCAGACCGAAGATAAGTTTTTTATTTTGGAAAAGAAAAGGCCATCAGCCGAAAGCATAACTATGAGTGAGTTTTCGGTTACTGGCACAGAAAACATGATTATGGCCGCGGCTTTAAATCATGGCGCTGTTACTATCAATATTGCCGCCGCCGAGTCTTCGGTTCAGGACTTGTGCTGGTTTTTGCAGTCCATGGGCGCGGAAATTTCTGGTATTGGCACCCATACTTTGAAAATCAAAGGAGTCAAAACACTGCATGGCAGTGAATACCACATTATGCCTGATCCGATTGAGACCGGCACTTTTATTTGTTTGGCTGGGTGTACTAGGTCAGATTTGGAAATAATAAATTGTGCTCCACACTTTATGGCGCTAGAAATTGAAAAATATAGAGAAGTTGGTTTGAAAATAGACATAGAATATCAGGCCGAAAGAAAAAATAAAGAATACCAGCTGGCCAATATCAAAGTCAGTGGTAAGGTGGAGCTCAAAGCCATTAAAAAAATTCACGACATGCCTTATCCTGGTTTTGCAGCTGATTTATTGCAACCGTTTTCGGTCTTGATGACGCAAGCTGAGGGCACATCTTTGGTGCATGACTGGATGTATGATGGCCGTTTGAAGTATGTGGCTGAGTTAAAAAAAATGGGCGCTAACATAGTTGTTTCTGATCCGCACCGCATTATTATCATTGGACCATCGCCACTATTTGGCAAGGAAATTACCAGCTTTGATCTGCGCGCTGGAGCCACGTTAATCATTGCCGCCTTAGCCGCTACTGGCACCAGTGTTGTGGATAATATTTATCAAGTAGACAGGGGCTATGAGGCCCTGGATGTGCGTTTGTCGGCCTTGGGAGCCAAAATAGAAAGAATAAACGAATAAATATTTACTTAGTAAAATTCAGGAATTTTTGCTAGGAAATTTTGTGAGTATAGAAAAATATTTAATTATTAATTTTTAACAAAGTGGATCAATTTAAAACCTTTGATTCAGAAATGTCTGTCAAACCAAAGCCCTGGTACAAGCAATACAACAAAGTATATGTTTGGGTGTTAGTGGTTGTTTTTGTCTTTGTCTTTGGTTTTGCTTTGGGTCAACTTAATGCCCAAAAATCCAACACCAATCAAATCATTAGCAAAACTTCAGGCACTTTGTCTAGTATTTTTGGCAATAATTCTAATATAGATACCAAATTGTTCCAAGAAGTTTGGGATGAAATACACAATCAATATATTTATAAAAACAAAATAGATGATGCTCAGCTTTTTTATGGCTCGATTTATGGTATGGTGGCGGCCTTAGATGATCCGCATAGTACTTTTATGGATCCGCAAATAGCCCAAGAGTATCAGGCCGGCTTGAAGGGAGAGTTTTCCGGCATTGGCGCGGAAATTGGCCGCAAGAATAATTTTATAGTTGTTATTGCTTCTTTACCGGGCGCGCCAGCGGAAAAAGCTGGTTTAAAAAGCGGTGACCGCATTTTGGCTATTGATGGTCAGGATACTACTGGGTTTTCGGCTGACAAAGCCGTGTCTTTGATCAGGGGAGAAAAAGGCACGAAAGTTGTTTTGTCTATTTTATCCAAAGGGGAGAATCAAACCAAAGATGTTACTATTGTCAGAGAAAAAATAACTGCTTCCAGTGTTATTTACAAAAATGAAAACGATATTGCTATTGTCAGAATAACTGGTTTTAATGACGATACTTCGGCGGCTTTTGCCAGTGTGGCGCAAAAAATATTAAATCAAAATCCTCAAGGCATTGTCATTGACCTGCGTAGTAATCCCGGCGGCTATCTGGAAACAGCCGTTGATTTGGCTGGTTATTGGCTGGAACCCGGGCAGGTAGTAGTCAGAGAAGAGTTTGCCGATAAAAGCCAAAATATAGAGCACAAGGCCGATACCAAAACAAGTTTGCGTAAATTTAAGACCGTTGTTCTAGTCAACGAAGGGTCAGCTTCAGCTTCTGAGATATTGGCTGGGGCGCTCAAAGATTACAACATTGCTCAGCTAGTGGGTATGAAGACTTATGGCAAGGGTTCAGTGCAGAGTTTGATATCTTTGCGCAGTAATTCGGCACTGAAGATTACAGTTGCCAAATGGCTGACACCCCTTGGCAAATCTATCGAGCCCGATGGCATCACGCCGGATGTGGTAGTGGATTTGACTGAAGAAGAATATAATAACGACCAAGATCCACAGCTTGATAAGGCAATAGAATTAATTGAAGCAAAATAATGAAAGTAATTTTGTTGGAAAATTTACCATCTTTGGGCAAGAAGGGCGAGCTGAAGAATGTCAGTGATGGCTATGCGGTAAATTTTTTGTTACCGCAAAAAAAAGCCATTCTAGCCACTGACCAAAGCGTGCGCTATTTTGAACATCAGCAAGATGAGCAAGAAAAAAATTTAGCTGAACAGCAAAGCAAATATTCCAAAATAATAAAGAATTTAAACAATCAAACGCTTAATTTTGTTGGTAAGACATCCAGCCAGAATCATTTGTTTGCTGGTATTGGTGTGGCAGAAATCATTGCCCTGGTCAAACAAAATTATAATTTAGATTTGCACAGCAATTGGTTTGTAGAAAATTATTTTTTTAAGAACACTGGTAAATTTCCAGTTGTTTTGAAGTTGCCCAACAATGAAAAAATAAGTTTGAATATAATTATTAAATCTTTAACAGAGAAAGAATAAAAATTTGTGATTGTTGACAGAACAAAATTTATTTTTATCACCGGTGGCGTCTGCTCAGGCCTAGGCAAAGGTATTGCCTCAGCGTCAATTGGCGCCATTTTGCGTTCGGCTGGTTTTAGTGTTTTTTCTTTGAAGCTGGATCCCTATCTCAACATCGATCCCGGCACTATGAGTCCTTATCAGCACGGTGAAGTCTATGTGACTGATGATGGCACAGAGACCGATCTGGACTTGGGGCATTATGAGCGCTTTATTGATGTTAGCTTGACCAAATTATCCAATCTGACTACTGGTCGTATTTATGAAAAAGTTTTGAAAGGTGAGCGCAGTGGAGCTTATTTAGGAAAAACTATCCAGATCGTCCCGCACATTACCAATGAAATAAAAGATTATATCAAATTAGCAGCCAGCGAAAGCCAAGCGGATTTTGTGCTGATCGAAATTGGTGGCACAGTCGGCGACATTGAAGGCGAGCCATATCTGGAGGCAGCTCGGCAGTTCAAGCAGGAGCTTGGGTCAGCAAACGTGCTTTTTGTGCATTTGACTTTGTTGCCATTTTTACGCACCTCTGGCGAGCTCAAAACCAAACCCACCCAAATGTCCGTGCGTGAGCTCTATCGACGTGGTATCCAGCCAGATATCATCTTAGTGCGTTCTGACAAGCCAGTGACCAAGGAAGCCATCCAAAAAATTGCTTTGTTTTGTGATGTCAAAGAATCAGCGGTTATTCCAGCGCCGACAGTCAGGACTATCTATGAAGTACCAATTAATTTTGAAAAAAAATATAATATTTCCAAAATAATTTTTGAAAAATTACAAGTTACGCCTAGAAAAACTAGATTGGAAGATTGGGAGCAGTTAGTTAAAAAAATTGTTACTAATCACAAGAAAAAAATGCCCATTGCCTTGGTGGGTAAGTACAATGAAAATCATGATGCTTATATTAGCGTGATTGAGGCCCTGAAATCTGCTTGTTATTTCAATAATGTTTCTTTGGAGCTGGTGTGGGTCAATGCTAGTAAACTCGAAAAAAACGATCAGAGTGAATACAAAAAATTAGCTAAAGTGGCTGGTATTGTGGTACCCGGTGGTTTTGGGCACCGCGGAGTAGAGGGTAAAATAATGGCGGCTAAATATGCTCGGGAGCATAAAAAACCATATTTGGGTTTGTGTTTGGGCATGCAAGTAGCAACTATTGAATTTGCCAGACACGTGCTCAATACCCAAGACGCTAATTCCACCGAATTTAACTCCAAAACAGCTAATCCGGTAATTCACATTTTACCAGGGCATACAGCCGAAGAAGAAAAAGGCGGTACTTTGCGACTGGGTTCTTACCCCTGTATTTTGGATAAAGATTCTTTGAGTTACAAAGCTTACCAAAAATCAAGAATTGATGAACGACACAGACATCGTTATGAATTCAATATGGATTATCGGGAGCGTTTAGAAAAAGCTGGTTTGCGCATTGCTGGCCTATCGCCAGACAAAAGATTAATAGAAATTATTGAGATCAGAGATCATCCTTTTTTTGTGGCTTCGCAGTTTCATCCAGAGTTTAAGTCCAGACCACTTAGACCGCATCCACTTTTTCGGGACTTCATTAAAGCGAGTTTGAAATAAATACGAGCATTGGCCTACGGAGGTAAAAATTTGTCAGCGAGCGGAAATGGCTGCTGGTGCGATGTTTGACCGAGCCAAAGGCGAGGGAGTTTCGCGCCAGCAATTGGAGCGAGCTAAACAAATTTTCCGAAGTATGGCCAGCGAGAAGTTTTGGCACCACCTTTTGTGCAAAAGGTGGTAAAGAAAAGAAAGGTTTATATCCTCTTTTGTTTTCTTTTTAAATGATGTTATAATATAGAATAATTATTAAATATACAAAAAATATGGAAGAAACAACAAATCAAGGCCATAAATATACTAATAAGGGTTTCATACTTAAAGTATTAGCTCTTTTGTTAGTAGCGGGTATTATTGTAGTATCAATTATTAGAGATAGGATTGTCAGCAACCAACAATGGACAGTCCAGGTGCCGGGCGAGGGTCGTATTACTTATAATCCGGATGTAGCTAAAATTAGCTTGGGAGTGCAGGTTGATCGCGTGGCCAATGCTGAACAAGCTATGAAGGAGTTAAATGACAAAATCGCTAATATTATAAAAGCCGTCAAGGATCAGGGCATTGCCGACAGTGAAATCAAAACAGAAAATTATAGCTTGAATCCAATAACAGACTATATCAATGGTCGACCAATTACTTCTGGCTATTCAGCCAATGAGCAATTGCAGGTGACGGTCAAAGATATTTCTGATAATTCTCGAGTGGGAAAAATAATTTCCGCAGCCACTGGTGCGGGTGCCAATCAGGTCAATAATATTTCTTTTGAGCTTTCCAATATGTCACAAATAAAACAAGAAGCCAGAATCAAGGCCATACTTGATGCCAAGGAAAAAGCCAAGGAAATATCTAAAAAATCTGGAGTTAGATTGGGTCGTATTGTCGGCTGGTGGGAAAATTCGCCTATGCCACTTTATGATGCCAAGGGCGGTATGGGAGTCGGTGGCGGTGTAGCCGCTGGGTCAGCCAGTGTGCCATCTGGTACTTATGAGTATGTGGTTGAGGTCAATATAAATTATTTAGTGAAATAAAAAAATAGTTTAATTAAAAAACCACTCTATGCCGTACGGTGCTAGGTGGTTTTTTAATTGTCGCATTAACAATTTTTAAAATAAAGAAAAACCGCCGCCCAGTTGTTAGCTGAGCGGCGGAGTCGAGGGCACTAGCCGATGATGACCAGCAGACCATCACCCTTGCGATAGTGATGCTCGCGTATCTGCGCTTCGGCTGGATTCTTCATCCCGAAGAGCGTTTCCAGTTTCCCGATGACCTCGGGGTGCAGCACATCGACGGCTGCCTCTTGCAGGGTAGCACCCTGTCTCGGGGCATGGCCACCATGTTCGGGGTCAGACACACAGACAGAGTAGCCGCTCGTGATTCTGGAGACTTGGAGCGTGAGAGCGGGCTCTCCGTTCCACATACACCACTCTTCCAAGCTGACTACTCGGCCGCCCTGGATCTCGATCTTGTCCGGAGGGAGTTCATCCTTCGCCATGACAATCACCCCCTTAAGAAAGTTGAAGTTTAGGAACATGTTCTGGTCTAACCAGAGCTGACAACATAAATTATCATATATATATCATGTAGTCAATAAGAAGTAAATTTAACAAAAAATCACCCTGAGCGACTTGTGGTGAGCGTAGTCGAATGGGTGGGTGTTTTTTGAGTTTATTAATTTAACAACAATTTAATAATTTACCCAGTATTGAATTTTAGCTTTGGCTTTTAAACTGGCTATAAAAGTTTGAGCCTCAGTACTAAGTTTTTGGTTGCGCAATTCGCTTTTAATTTGTTCGTTAATTGTGGCCTCTTGTCCGGCAGTCATAGGGACTTGATTATCAGCAATATATTTGGCAACTTCTTCATCAGTGACAGCTACTTTGTCAGCCAACAATTTTTCTAATTCTTTTTGAGTAACAATCTGTCCTCTCAAATCATCAATAGTCATATTTTGAGCGGCGAGCGCGCTATCCATGGTGTCGCCTTGTGAAGTTATTTGAGTTTCAATTTTTGTTATTTCCGCATTTATTTCCTCATCACTGACGGTAATTTTTTTTACTTTAGCTTCGTTTTGGATTAGTTTTTCAATAACCAGGGATTCTAATAAATTTTTACCAGCTTCTTTTTCTAGTTTTTGAACAACAGAGGCGCGACTTATTGGATGGCCATCAACAATGGCCGCTACAAATAAGCTTTTGGAAAACCAAGCTAAAATACCCAGCACAATAATTATTGAAATAATAATTATAAGTTTTTTGCTAATTTTTATTGATTTTTTATCAATTTTTTGTTCTTCGTTTTGCTTTTCTTCTGGTGTATTCGATGAAGTTTCCTCAATAATGTTTTCTGACATATAATTTTATTTTTTAATTAATTTTTAAATTTTGTGGTATATTTTATGGCTGTAAGCCAGCCGTAGCCTTGGCGAAGGCTGGCTCGGGGCGCTGCGCTATTGCGCAGCATCTTAGGTATACTTCATAAAAAATTGTTTTGTCCCTCGACTACGCTCGGGACACTCACCTCGTCTTTTTTATATGAAGGGTTGAAACAACGAACGAAGTGAGGAGCTGAAATCACGAGCGAGGCGGAGTGAAACGACGACGAGTCGAGTGGCTCGGGGACAGGGATTCGAACCCCAATTCACGGCTTCAAAGGCCGCTGTCCTACCATTAGACGATCCCCGAATGTTTAAAAATAATGTAAATTATACTACTTGTTTTATATATGACTATGTCCTTATGAATAGTAGACTCGCCCGGCACGCCTGCGGCGTAGCCGAGGCGGACGGGTCCCCGAATAAATATAAAAAACAAAAAAATTATAGTATATATTTAGCATTTAGTCAATAAAAAGAGGACCCCGCAGTGCATTGTGAATGCAACAGATGCGGGGTCCTATGCGTGGTCTCTGTTTGAGGTGTCTAGTTCAACACTCGCCGTTGGGTGTTGCGACGAATGAGCCAGATTCCGATCACGCTGGAAATCACCAACAGCAAGATCGACATGCTGTTGTTGGTGTGGCTGATGCTGCTGGCGGCGATCTGGGACAAGGAGCCGATCAGCATGATCATGCCCAAACCCCAGAACTTACCAAGCTGATATCGCTTGTGCAATATCAGCCAGGCCGTGACACAGACGATCAGCATGACCACCACCGCCCAGCCAGCGGGGTGGCGAGGAGGAAAAGAGATGAAACCGGACAGGACGACGGGCGGCGGATCATAACCGTTCGGTGACGGCGGTGGCGGCGGCGGGGGCGGCGGTGGCGGCGGCGGTTCGTCCGGCGGGCAGAGCGAGCAGTATTCGGCTGCCAGATAAGAGGTGAGCCCTCCTACGAGCAGGCTTCCGAGGGGACCACCGAGCCAAGCTCCCGCCAGAGCTCCGCCGGTATCCCACATCTGGACCTCGCCAGCGGTATAGGGTTGCTTCTTGTCTGCGTCGGGCGTCGTCCAGAACTCATCACTGGCCGCCAGTACGTCCAGGCAGCTGGTGAGCCGCTGGGTGACGGAGTGGTGGTTCCATTTGGCCACCACCTGGTCGTAGCTTCGGGACTTGTCGGCGCCAGTGGCGACAAGATCGCCGATCAAGTCTCGAACCATCCGCCGTTCTTCGGGGGTGGTGGCGGGGTCGAGGTTGCTGATGTATTCAGCAAACCCCGACGGATCGATGATCTTGAAATGGTCGAAATCGATGATCCCAGCAGCTTCCAGGTCGTTGAAGACCCGGATTCCTTGCTCCATCTGCTGTCGCACTTCGGCTTCGGGCAGGTTCAGCTGCTTGGCGAACACCTTGCTGGCACGATTGATAGCCAGTTCGGTATCGACATTGTGGTACTGCTCGATGCCGTAGTTGGCATACATGGTAGACAGGAAGACATTGTGCTCCTGTCCGGGGCTGAGGTTTTCCACCGGAGTGGTGGGGCTCTGTTCGCAGCCACCCAGCAGAAGCGCCGAGGAAGCCACAACCAGTAGCAGAACGCTTACGAATCTCATCGCTTGCCTCCTGTAATCTGTGATTTGGCGATCTACAGAAACCGAAGGAGAATTCTAGTTTTACTCACCTCCCTTAATGTTTTGGTAAGATTATTTCATAACTACTGGTGGAGTCGGTGTGATTGTGTGATTTCCCAAGTTGTAATGTTCTTTCCTATTTAGATATTCCGCTAGTCTAAAAATAAAATTTCAAGGTTAGCGCAATATCTAATTTATGATTAATAATTAACTGGTTATTATAACCCATGTTTTTTAAATTGTCAATGCTTATTTAGGCATAAAAAAACCTCAATTAATGTTTGGTGAGGTGGGTGGCTTAGTTGATAAAAGTGCCGGTTACGCCACTAGCTCTTGATTACCAATTTGGCGTCCAAAATGGATAGTAATCAGTCATTGCCTCACTTTATTTAAATTGTGAATATTCTATATATTTTTAATGTAGCACAATCAAGTCGGAAAATCAATGATTTTTTGTTCGGGGTCAGATAGTGAGTGTGTCTGACCCCGAGGTTATTATCGACAGTGATCATCTGTACTGTCGAATTTTTTATCACCACCTTTCTTTGGTGAGGGGAGTCACCACTCGTACTTGGCCGAGATGAGGATGAGGACGCTGATCAGATCCATGAGACACCTCCTTGTCTAGATCAAGTGTTGGATGCTTCGAGCGATTGCTCGCAGGTCGTCTGACTTGAGTAAGTAGTCATCTGCTCCGTAGCTTTTTCCCAGTCGGCGGTAATAATCAATATTGCTGTGCGGACCACCGCGACTCATCAGTACAACCTTGATTTTCCTGGTCAGACCGTATCGCCGCAGTTCCCTGCAAAGTTCTGCCCCGTCTGTTTCCAGAAATTCAGCCAACACTAGATCTGGCCCTGCTTTGGCGGCGGTCAGTTCAGCGATCTGTCTTAAGGCCTTTTTGTAGTCGCAACTTATGTAAGTCACGTGTCCTTCCTGACAGAGTGCCATGGCCAGGGATTCGGCAGATTCCTTCTGGTCCAAGACAAAAATCGTGCTCATGTTCTTTTCCTCCTTGCTAGCCACCAGGTAACAAAAAACACCTGAATGAGGTGTTTAGCTAATAACCAAAAAAATTGCCGGTTACGCTACTAGCTCCTGATCGTCCTCGTCCGTCCATATCCGCCAGATGGCGGAGTGGGAGGACCAAGCGTCCAAATACAGACGATCATTCCTTGCCTCATCGATTGATTGTGTGATTTTTTAAAGGTACATTCAACAAAAAACACTTCCCATTAGGAAGCGTAACCAAAAATTGTTGCCGGTTACGCTACTAGCTCCACATTATCCAAGCGTCCAAATAAAGATAATGCTTCCTTGCTTCAAAGGTTTGTTAAATTGTCAATGAAAAGAGTATAGCATATAATCAAATTTCTGTCAAACGATTCGTCAGATTGGGAATAAATTTAAGCTTCAAAATTAAAAAATTTATTGGCCATAAATATTAAAGCCAGTCCAATTATAAACCACAAAATTTGTGTAAATTGATTGACTCTTTTCTGCTCTTGGAGGTGTGGCATAATATCAGACATGGCAATGTATAAAAAACTGCCGGCCGCCAAAGATATTAAAATAATTTCGTGCTCAGCAACTCGGGCATAAAAATAAGTAGCCACAGCGCCGACAATAGCCAGTAATCCAGATATAAAATTCCAAAATAAAGCTTTGGCCTTGGAAAAGCCAGAATGTAAAAGTAGACTAAAATCACCAATCTCTTGCGGTATTTCATGCAAAGCAATAGCCAAAGTTGCCATCCAGCCCACCGAATTATCAACGGCAAAGCTAGCGGCGATTACCATGCCATCTACTAGGTTGTGTATTCCATCGCCAAGCAAGATATTTACGCCAGCCGGGTCAGTGTGCTCGTGCTGGTCGTCGCAGTGGTGGCGGTGGCAATGATGCCAGTGCAAATATTGTTCGGTAAAAAATAAAAAAATTATGATCCCCAATATCCACAAGGAAATTTGTTGCGGGTCATAGTTGTTTTCTACCTGCATTTTCATGATTTCCGGCAACATATGAAAAAAAACATTGCCCAAAAGCACACCAGCAGCCAGCGCTATAGCCCCGTCCATTATTTTGTGGCTATAGCGATTTTTGGAAAAAACAGCTAAACCCACTAGCGAAAGAAGGCTGACCAATAAAGAGGCGATAATAATATTCAACAGCATAGATGTATTATAGGTATGTATTTACAAAAATATTATAAACTATTATTGAACAAAAAGCCAATTTATGGTATTTTTATAGCAGATTTAATATATGAAAATATCATCAGAAGTAGTACTCCTTTTTAAAAGAGTTGAGCGTATTTATCGCCAGCGCGAGGCTTTTGCCCAAGATGAAAACAAAAATGTCATCTCAGTTGAAGAAATGGCCAGCCACTTGTCTTCGCTTTATGAAAAGCTGAGAAACAGCGTTGATTTTAAAGAAGTTCATTTATTGAGGCGTTATGCTATCGAGCGCAATCTAAAGCGCCGTTTTATTTTGGAAATTTTAAAACCCCAGATTGCCAGGAGTCTAATTGAGGATTTGGTTAGAGGACAATACATACCCAACAATGGTATTCCAGAATCAAAAGTTCAGGAAGTAGAGCAAGTCATTGCCAAGTACAATGATTTGTTTGCTCAGCTCAACGAGCATTATGAAAATGATAAACTGGAGCAAAAGAATTTGCAGGATTATTTTGATTGGCTGATTGGCATTGAGGCCTGTGAAATCGATATTATTCTGACTCCGGAAGATATTGCTGATGCGGTGATTGAGGCCATGTATGAAGTGACCAAACCGCGCGTCAAGCTAAAAGGTGACGATTTGAGTATTAGAGAAAAAAATATTCAACTTTATATTACTATCCACAAATCCTTAGTCAAATCTGACGTAACAATAATTTCTTATCATCTACTGAATTTGTATTATCCAGATTGGCTTGGAGCCGATCAAAAATTAATCACAGAAATAGCCACTAATATAGGCCCTATCTATCGCACTATCCAGCGTCATTTGCGCCACCCTTATCAACGCCGTATATCACAAGCCATCAAAGAGCCGGTCGTTACTTTTCAGGTTTTGCACGAATTAATATTGCGTCACGAGACCAAAATAGAGGATTTATTGGTCCAGCCAGAGGAGCTGGAAGCCGAAGCCAGAAAACTGATTATTGAGCGTTACAAATCTATTCGCAGTAAGCTCAGCAAGAGTTCCATGCGGGCCATTATTTATATTTTTATTACTAAAGTGTTGTTTGCTGTTGCTTTGGAGTTTCCTTATGAAAGATATGTTTTGGGGCACATCAACATGCTTAATTTAGGAATCAATATAGTGTTTCCACCTTTGCTGATGTTTTTGGTTACTTTGTCTTTTTCTGTGCCTGGAACCAACAATACTGATAAAATTTTGGCCAACTTGAAAGATTTGGTCTATGGTAAATCCGAGCGATCAATTTTGTGTCAGCTCAAGTCAAAATACAAACAGTCGTTGAGTTATCAGATTTTTTATAATTTTATGTACACCTTGTTGTACATCGCTGTTTTTGGGGGAATTATTTACCTCTTGCGTAAGTTAAATTTTAATATAATTAGCGGCGCTATATTTTTGTTCTTTTTGACAGCAGTTAGTTTTTTTGCTATTCGTATTCGTAGTACCGCCAAAGAGCTCAAAGTGATTGATAACAAAGAAGATGTTTTGTCATTCCTAATGAATTTTTTCTCTTTACCGATTGTGGGCGTTGGCCGTTGGCTGTCTACCAAATTCCGCAAGATAAATATTTTTGCTTTTGTCATGGATTTTATTATTGAGGCGCCATTTAAGATGATAGTCTTGGCTTTTGAGGATTGGCTGGGTTTCATGAAAGAGAAAAAGGAAGAAGTTTATCATGACGACAAATAAAAATTTATGTAAATGAAAAGGCGGGGCGCTCTTGTGAGACAAACCCCGCCGCGTGTGAAGTAAAGTTAATATTTGCGTCTTGCTTAGGCGACATATATAACTGTCGCTGGGGAGACGCGCACGGTGAATCTCGTAAGCTGTACCCCGTAAGCTTGCGAGCATGGCTAGTAGTTGGACGAACAAAAACAGTAACATAGTAGCACATATAAAATTTTTTGTCAATAGCAAGACTAAACTGTCAAGATATGAATAAAAATAGGTCTTTTTCAGCCAATCACGATTTTTATATAATAGCCCACAATATCAGAAGTTTATACAATATTGGTACTATATTTCGTACCGCTGATGCTTTGGGTGTGGACAAAATTTATTTGACCAGCTATTCTGGTCATCCGCCATCTTCTCAAATATCAAAAATAGCTTTGGGGTCAGAGAATTTCGTGCTTTGGGAGCATCACAAAAATATTTCTAGTTTATTTATCAAACTCAAAAAACAAAAGGTAAAAATAATTGGTTTAGAACTGGGGGCTGGTGCCATACCATATAATAAATTCAAACCGCAATTTCCTTTAGCACTGTTGCTTGGCAATGAAGTGCGTGGAGTATCAAAGGCATTACTAAAAAAGACCGACCAAATAATTTATTTGCCAATGTACGGCCAAAAAGAATCGCTCAATGTTGGTGTGGCCATGGGAGTAGCTGGGTATTATATTAGACAATACAAATAAAATTAATTTTTGTGTTATAATATAAGTATAAGTAAATAAAAATAAATATGTTAGGCAATCACATTACAGCCATTGGCAGCGCCGTGTATGACATTATGTTTTACGCTGACAATGTTTTGTTTTTGGATAATCGACAAGACTTGTTGAGGCAAAAATTAGTGGCCTTTGAATACGGCGCCAAAATTTATAGCGACAAAGTATATCTGGTCAATGGTGGTAGCGCGGCCAATGTGGCTGTGTCATTTGCCAATCTTGGTTTGAAAGCGCAAATTGTCTGTCGTCTGGGTTCGGACTTTTTAGGTAAAGATATTTTGGCTAATATTAAGGCAAAAAAAGTCAGCACCAAGCTTGTGCAATTTGATCACAAGCACAAGACCGGCCTGTCTTTTGTGGCTAATGTGGGGCAAGACAATGAACATGTTATTTTTGCTTATCGGGGAGCCAATGATTATGTTGATCTTAGTGCTGAAAAAGTAAATAAAATCAACACGCCTTGGATTTATTTGGCCTCTCTGCCAAAAAGTTACACCAAACAACCAGACATTTTATTTCATCATGTTGCTAGAAAGAAAATAAAGCTGGCTTGGAATCCCGGAGTTCAGCAGTTACAGCTACCAGCTAGCAGGTTGAAGGATTATTTATCAAAAACTCATGTTTTGATTGTCAATCGTGATGAGGCCTTGGAAATATTAGTCAAACATCAAGTAAAAAATAATATTCGTGACTTGATTAAGAATTTACATAAATTTGGACAAAAAATTACCGTGATTACCGATGGCCAAAAGGGCTCTTATGCTTTTGATGGTCAAGAATTACATTTTCGGCCAGTCAAAAAAGTAAAAGCATTGAACACTACTGGCGCGGGAGATTCTTTTGGTGCTGGTTTTGTGGCCGGCTGGATAAAATATAGGGATATAAAAAAAGCTTTGGCCTTGGGTACATATAATAGCGCCGCCGTAGTATCAAAAATAGGCGCTCAAACCGGCTTATTGCAAGCTGGTGATTTGAAAAAGTATAAATTATAATTTTTGTCACTCTGGAGCGTAGTCCCGTGTGGCGGGACGAAGCGATAGAGTCTACATTTTGTGGATTCTATCGCTCACTGCGTTCGCTCCAGAATGACGAGCAAAAGCATTTATGAAACCCCGTTTAGAAATTCACGAAAATTTGTAGTTAGTAAAATTATAACAATTGGTATTATTATTTTTATTTTATGCACAGCAAAAAAGAAAAGAAAATTTCTAACGGGGTGAAAACAATCATAGCCGAAGTATCAGCGCGACATATCCACTTGAACCAAAAAGATTTGGAAAAATTATTTGGTAAAAATTTTAAATTATCAAAATTTAAAGATTTGTCACAGCCCGAAGAATTTGCGGCCAAAGAAACACTGGTGGTTAAGGGTGGGCGTGATTATTTTCCCAAAGTGAGGATTGTGGGTCCGGTGCGACGCAAAACCCAAGTGGAACTGTCAATGACTGATTGCTATTTTTTGGGCATCAAGCCAGTCGTTCAGCTTTCTGGACAAGTACGCAAATCTAGCCAAGTCACTTTGCAGGGGCCACATGGTCATGTCGTAGCAGCGGCCATTGTGGCTCAGCGTCATTTGCATATTTCCAAAAAACAGGCCAAAGAATGGAAATACAAAAGTGGTAAAAAAATAGCCATCATGGTCAAGGGAGAGCGATCAGCTATTTTGGAGAATGTAGTGGTTAGAGTCGGAGACTTCAAAACCCATGTTCATCTTGATACTGATGAAGCTAATGCCGTGGGTTTAGTTAATAAGCAAAAAGTATATATTTATGAAAAATGAGAAAAAAAATTTACTCATTTTGAACAACGGCTCCAGTAGTTTGAAATTTGCTGTTTTTGAGTATGACAAAAAAGTTTTAGGCCGAATAATTTTGGAGGGCTCATATTCTGCTTACAATGCCAAGTCAATTTTGCTTTATTATAAAAATAATAAAAAAAATCAAGTTAATTATTCGGAAAAATACAGTTTGAAAAACGCTTGGCAAGCTATTCATGAAATGCTGGCCAAATTGGACATTCAAGCTGTTGGCTTGCGAGTGGTTCACGGTGGCGCGGAGTTTAAGAAAAGCTGTAAGCTGGATAAAAATATTTTACAAAAAATAAGCCAGTACAATCACTTGGCGCCATTACACAACGAACAAAGTTTGGAGTTGGTAAAAATAGTGCAAGCTACTTGGCCCAAAGTCAAAATAATTGCCAGTTTTGACACAGCTTGGTTTTCAGGGCTTGAGCCAGAAGCTTATTTATATTCTTTGCCCATAAAATATTACGAAAAGTTTGGCATTAGAAAATATGGTTTTCACGGGCTTAGTCATGAGATGGCTTGTTCTTGGGCTGCCAAAAAATTGAATATAGCTTGGAATAAATTATCAGCCATTACTATTCATCTGGGATCGGGATCAAGCATTGCTTGGCTGGAAGCGGGCAAGGTCAAAGACACTACCATGGGTTTTTCACCCAATGAGGGTTTGACTATGGCGACTCGTAGCGGTGATTTGCCAGCGGCCGTGGCCTTGTATCTAGCCAAAGAACAAAAAATGCCTTTAGAGCAAATTGACCAGTTAATCAATCAAGAGTCAGGGCTCTTGGGCTTGAGTGGTAGCGCTGATTTACGAGAAGTATTGCTGGCTTCGGGCTACAAAGTCAGTGGCTACAAGTCAAGTTTCAAATATTCAAGTATTCAGAAAAAATTAGCCAAGCAAGCTTTGGCTGTTTATGTTTATGATATCAAGCGCTATTTAGCTTCGTATTTGGGTATGAGTAAGAAACCGCAAGCCATTGTGTTTACTGGCGTGGTAGGTACCAACTCGGCGGTAATTCGCAGTTTAGTTTTAAAAAATTTAAATTTACCAAAGGGCTGTCGCGTTTTGATTGCCCCAGAAGGTGAGATGAAAAATATAGCAACAAAAACATGGCAATATTTACATCAGTAATTTTGCTGGCGCAAAACGCTAGTAGCACGGTCAACGAAAATTTGCAGGTGACAGAAGGTCAATTGCAAAATGCCAATCAAGAGTTGGACTTGTTGAAGGAGCAATACAACACCATGCTGACCACCAGTCCAGAAACATCATTTTTTAATTTTAGCAATATGTATTTTTGGTTTGTGTTGGTTGGTTTGTTGCTTTTGGCTTTTGGTTTACTTTTTTTATTGGCCGAATTGCAGAATAAAGACCGCAGTAAAAAGTCTCGCCCACAGGGCGACCACCCCGTGGGTGGGAAAGTTGAAAGTATAAAGAAGGATGAAGAAATAGAGGAATCGGTTGATGAAAAGGAGGGCATTGAGGAAGAGGAGCCGGAATTAGCCAAAGAATCAGAAGTAGAGAAAGTGGAGGAAGAGTTGCTTGAAGAGGAAGGTGACGATGAGGACGAGGAAGATAAAAAGTCCGCAAAGAAAATGGATAAACCCATTAAAATAAAAGTGGAGAAGATAAAGTAATTACATGAAATTAAATAATTTTTTTAAAGATTTGAGGTTGTCAATAATATTGACCGTGCCGTTATTTTTATTTTTTATTATATTTTATTGGTGGCCGACTATTGTTAGACTAAAAGATGGTTCATTTTTTTGGAGTACATTATTTTTAATTTTATTAGTTTACTTGGCATTAATTTTAATAGGTTTCTTGAGGAAAATTTTAGGTCCCAAGGCAATTTTAAAAAGCCAACCTAAAAAAATCTCGTTTTCTGTAAAAAATAAAATTTTTAGAATTTTTTTTAATATTATTACAGTCACAGTTTACTTGGCTTATTTTGTATTTACTATTGAATCCTATGATTTATTTCCGCCGAAATTTATGATTACCTGGAATGGTTCTTTAATTTTAACCATGATGATTGGTGGGTTATTTTTATATTTGGTGCTAATTATTTTTATTATTATTAGAGTAATAAAATATGGTAATTATAAATATCTACTGTTTGGTTTAATATTATTTTTTAGTTTTTATTTTTGGTTTTATTATTGGTCTCACAAGTGTTATAGCGAGTATCTTGATAAAACTACTTTATATTATAAAAAGAATAACCTTACCTTGCCAGAAAATATTACTCGGCCAGATTATTTTAAATATCAGGGGATTTATATACTTTGTATGGATAGAGGGGGCCTCGCAGACTAGAAATATTTCCCAAAATTATTAATTATTGCTACAATAATCACACAATTACTACCGTCATTCCTGCGCAGGCAGGAATCTAGCCATTTTTTAACTAGATTCCGGAATAAATCCGGAATGACAGTAACGATAGTGTGATTATTTATTTTTATTAAAATGCCCTATATTTGGCAGATAAAAGAAAAAGCTCCCCAAGAACTTACGGAAAAGTTTCCAGAATTGCCACCAATAGTGACTCAGCTTTTGTTTTCTCGTAATTTGCAAAATCAAGAGGTAGTAGATGAATTTTTATTACCTGATTATAGTCAAGACATTCATGATCCTTTTTTGTTCAAAGACATGGAAAAAGCTTGTCAACGCATCTACCAAGCTATTGAGCAAAAAGAATTAATCACTGTCTATGCTGACTATGATGCTGATGGCGTGAGTTCGGCAGTGATCTTGAATAGTGTGCTCACTGATTTGGGAGCCAAGGTTGCGGTCTATTTACCACACCGCGAAAAAGAGGGCTATGGTTTGAATTTGATTTCAGTGGAAGAGATTGCCAGCAACGGTACAAAATTAATAATTACTTGCGACTGTGGAGTCAGTAACAATGAAGAAGTGGCCTTAGCCAACAGCAAAAATGTTGATGTGATCATCACTGACCATCATGCCATGCCGGAAAAATTGCCAGAGGCCTACGCCATTATTCATCCGCAAGCACCCGGGGAAACTTATCCTTTCAAATTTTTGTGTGGTGGCGGAGTGTCTTTCAAATTAGCACAAGCGCTACTTAAGCATGCTAGTAATAAATTTGAGCTCAAAGACAGAGAATCCAAAGAAAAATGGCTTTTGGACATGGTGGCTATTTCTACTGTGGCTGACATGGTGCCTATTATTGGAGAAAATAGAACCCTACTTAAGCACGGACTCATTGTCTTGCGGAAGACGCGGCGCGTCGGCTTGCAGATGATGTTCAAAGTGGCGGGTTTGGAACCCAAAGAAATTGATGCTACGAATATTGCTTTTGCCATAGCGCCGCGAATTAACACAGCCGGACGCATGGACCATGCCAACCAAGCTTATTTTTTATTGATTGAAACAGACGAAGCCAAAGCCGCTGAAATGGCTGCAGCTTTGAATCAAAATAATAGTGAAAGGCAAAAAATCACTGAAAATATTTTTCGTGAGGCCAAGACTTTAGATATAAGCGCTACTGACAAATTGTTGGTTTTCTATAAAGCGGACTGGCCAGCTGGTCTAGTAAGTTTGGCTGCCAACAAACTGCTCAGGGAGTATAATCGTCCTTGCCTAGTGATTTGCGGTCAAGGCGACAAGATTGTGGGTTCAGCCCGTAGTTTGGAGGGATTCAATATTACTGAAGCACTGACCAAGAACAAAGATTTGTTGCTTAGATTTGGTGGACATCCGCAGGCCGCTGGTTTTACCACAACTCAAGCAAATTATGAAACTTTAATAAAAAATCTTAAAGCATTAGCTGAAGATCAGTTAAAAGATTCGCTTTTTCAAAGTAAATTGGAAATTGAGAAAAAAATTGATTTGGAGCAAATAAACTGGGAGTTGGTTGATTGGTTGCAGAAATTTGAGCCACACGGCCAAGGCAATCCCGAGCCATATTTTGTCAGTGAAAATGTTATGATCAGCCAAGCGCGTAAAGTTGGTTCTGATGGCAAACATTTGAAATTAGAATTAGCGCAAAACAACAAAAAAATTGGTGGCATTGGTTTTGGTCTCGGAAATATTGATTTGGCAGTTGGCCACAATGTCGACATCGTTTATAATATAAATATCAACGAATGGAATGGTAATCGTGAAATACAATTAAAAATTAAAGATATTCACGTTAAGTAAAATAGACTTGTCATTCTGGAGGCCATGAGCACGGGCGAATGGCCGATAGAATCCATATCCTTAATTTATACTTGTAGATTCTATCGTTTTGTCCTTCGGACGAAACGATAGAATGACAGAATTTAGCGTAAGTTTAATAAAAATAAAGTTATAAATAATGATTAAAGCAAAATTATTTACTGATGGGGGTTCAAGAGGCAATCCCGGACCAGCCGCTATTGGCGGGGTACTTTATGCGGAGGAAAAAGAGATTGACCGCTTTGGAATCACCATTGGCTCTACCACCAACAACCAAGCCGAATATCAGGCCTTGTTGCACGGCATTAGTTTAGCCATCAAGCATAAAATTAAATTTTTAGATTGTTATCTGGATAGTGAGCTAGTAGTCAAACAGCTCAATCAAGAATATCGCGTCAAAGACAAAGAGCTAGCCAAAATTTTTGTAAAAGTTTGGAATTTACTAACACAATTTGATCACATCAAGTTTCACCACATTGTCAGAGAGAAAAATAAAGTGGCTGATCAGATGGTCAATTTGGCTCTAGACAAAGAGTTATAAAGCATCAAGTGACAAGTAAAAAGTAGAAAGTATTTAAAAAGTATAATTTTTAATTACTTTCTTTTTTTGTAAAGAAAAAGCCCGTCGCGTGTGCAACGGGCTTCGAGCAGTTTTGATGACAGACATGCTCCAGTCTGTATGCCCCTAGTGTTTCAGAACACTCTAAGGGTGAGCCAGACCAGTGTTACCACTAGCCATGTTCCGACATTAGATGACTCGCCCAGCATTAGTGCTTTGGTCGGTCTGTCCCAGCCACCGTGCTTGCCTTGCAGATAGACCTGCACCAGCCGAGGCATGGCTGTAGCATTGGTGGCCAGTAGTGAAATGGTCGGTAGCCATTCAGCACTACCTTGGTGCCACATGGTATAAGCCATCCAGAGTTGGGGGATGCCCTTACACCAAACTGCTAGCCAGCCACGAGTGATGGGGTTCTTGAGTCCATGGCGAGAAATAGTGAAGATGGATAGCACTACAACAGCTATGCATACTGCCGTGTCACCGTTTGACCAATGGACTGATCCAATGCACATGATGAACAGTGCAGAGATAAAGACGACCCATTGGGCAAAGATGATGATGGTGTAGAGCCTAATCCGCTCCCTCTTCTCTTTCCAGGCCATGACTGATAACGAGAGGCTGACGAAGAGGTAGCCCATGAAAATGAGCCACATCGCCAGCGTCAGACCACCGGTCTTACCATGCAGGATGCCGATCACCTGCGGAATCATGTAGATCCAGGCCATGATGACCTGAAAGGCGAACAACAGAATCGCTGCCATCACGACCTCCTAGGGAATGTTTAGAGTACTTACCAGTGGCTGGAATTAGCCATTTTGGTTTACTTTATAATATATCACATTTTATAGATTTTGTCAATGTTGTAGACACATTCAAATTAATGTTGATTTATTGAGCAAAATACTATTTTTCACTGTTGATTTTTTACCTGAAAAATGGTATTTTTTATTCAATGTCGGACAAATATCATTGGCCAATTTTTGGTCATAAACAAGCCATTCAGTTTTTACAAAATTCTATTGAGCAAGAGAAGTTAGCTCATGCTTATTTGTTTTACGGCTCAAAGGGCTTGGGCAAGAAAATGATTGCTAATTATTTTGCCAGTAGTATTTTCTGCGCCAGTGCTGACAAAAAGCCCTGCGGACAGTGCCAGCCCTGCAAACTGGTGGCCAAAAATGCCTATCTTGACCTTTACACTTTAGGTAAAGACGATCAAGAGTTGTCTGTGGAAAATGTTCGCGAGTTTATGCATAGCTTGCAGATGGCCAACATTTATGGCAACAAAAAAATCGCCATTGTTTACAATGTGGAAAAAATAAATATTTTTGGGGCTAATGCATTATTGAAAACCTTAGAAGAACCACCCGCTAATACGCTTATTATTTTATTATCGGATAATATTAATTTATTGCCAGCCACCGTGGTTTCTCGTTGTCAGCTCATCAAATTTCAGGCTTTGAAAAAAGAAGAAATGGAGGAGTGGATTTCCAAGTTTGATTTTGATGACAGTGAACGCCAGACCATTATGAATTTATCTTTTGGCAAACCCGGACTAGCCAAACAACTGATGCAAGAAAATTTAGATCCTTGGAAGAAAAATTGCAATTTTATTATCAAATTATTATCCAGCAATACTTTCAACATAATGCAGATTATTGAAAAATGGTTTGCTTTGTTGAAAAAAGAAAATCCCGAAGCTCGTGTTTCAGATCTTGGTCAAAATACTAAGGTGTATATAGATTATTTGGAGGTGATGATGCGCGATTTGCTGTGGATAAAATTAGACAAGCCCATTGTCAATCAAGTTTTTCAGAGTGAGTTAAATAATATTTCTTCTAGTTATTCATCCGAGCAATTATTACAAAACTTAACTCGTCTGACGGATTATAAACAAAAATTAAATAACAATGTTAACCCGCAATTATTGTGGGAAAATATTTTTTTAAATTTAAAGTAAAAACATGAAAAACAAAAAAACGATTTTTAGAGCAGTTAGTTTATTAATCTTGGCCTTTTTTGTTTCGGGTTGTACTATTTTTCCCACCACTTCTTCCAAGAAAGCGGCCGTACCAGTCACTTACAAAGGCGGTATTTTTAGGACAGCTGATTTTTCCGTGCAAGCCAACACTTTGAATTGGCAAAAAGTATCTGATGTCTATGCTACGGGCGGTAAAGTAAGAACACTAGACACAGCTTCTATAGTATCATATGCCCTGGACCCCAATGATCCGGCGGCTTTGTATATTGGTTCGCAAAATGAAGGTATCTACTACACCTATAATTATGGTCAAGCTTGGTTGCAGACTTTGGCTGACAAGGGTGCGGTCAATGCTATTGCCGTTAGTCCGGATCCAGCCACCAACAAATGCACTATTTATGCCGCGGCCAATAATTATATTTATATGAGTAAGGATTGTGGTCGCACTTGGGTTCCAGTTTATTTTGAAGCGCGGACAAAAATAATAGTAACGGCCTTGGCCATTCGCAAAGACAACCCCAAAATAATTTACGCTGGCACTAGCGAGGGTAATTTTATCCGCAGTTTTGATGGCGGAGTGACTTGGGATTCAATCTATCGTTTTAACAATAATATTGTTAACATCATTATCCAGAATCATGTTGATAGCAAAATAATTTATGTAGTCACGCAGTCAGCTGGTATTTGGCGCAGTCCTGATGGCGCGGAAAATCCCGCCAATTGGGTGGATTTGATGACAACGCAGGTTGATCAGTCAGAGGTTGCTGATGAGGGTAATTTCAAAGAATTTGGTAAAGTCAGCGGTTCTAAGAGCTATTTGGCTATTAGTGCTGACAAAAGCGTTGGCGATGGCTTGATTTATGTTAATACGGTTGGTATTTATCGTCTCAAATTTGGCGACATGTGGCGTCAGTTGAAATTGATTCCACCCAAGAAAAAAGAAACCATTACGGCTGTCGGAGTTAATCCGGACAATACCAACGAAGTGCTGTACGCTAGCACCGGCGCGTTTTATCGCACTTTTGACGCCGGAGTGAACTGGAACATCACACCGCTACCAAATAGTGGCAAACCAGTTTGGTCAGTATTTTCCGATGACAGCAAATTTTTTTACTTAGCAAATTATTATTATCCAACGAAAAAATAAACTATATGCACCAATTTATTTTGGCCAACAAGAATCAGTTTGAAAAGACCATAGAGTTTTTGAAAACCGATATTAATACTTTACGCACCGGACGCATTTCTCCTAGTGTGGTGGAAAAGATAAAAGTCGAAGTCTACGGTACAGTTTCGGAGTTGTTGCAATTGGCTTCCATCACCAGTCCTGAGCCACAGACCATTGCTATCAAACCCTGGGACAAAAGTATCTTGAAAGACATTGAGCGGGCGATACAGACTTCAGACCTTAGCATCAATCCTGTGGTTGATAGCGATTTGATTAGACTGAATTTCCCACCCCTATCTGAGGAGCGTCGCAAAGAGCTGGTCAAGGTTTTGCATAAAAAATTGGAAGAGGGACGCGTCATCTTGCGCGGTCAGCGAGAAAAAATCCGCGAAGAAGTAATGGCCATGGAAAAAAATAAAGACATACCCGAAGACGAAAAATTTGTGGCTTTGAAAGACCTCGATCTTTTGATCAAAGAATACAATGACAAGATCAAAGAAATTGGCGACAAAAAAGAGCAAGAAATAATGACTATTTAATTTATGACCACAATTATCGTATTTATTTTAGTTTTGGGTTTATTGGTTTTTGTCCACGAGTTGGGTCATTTTGTTAGTGCTAGAAAATTAGGAGTAGGCGTGGAGGAGTTTGGCTTTGGCTATCCGCCGAGAATTTTTGGCGTATTGGTCACCAAAAAAAAGATATTACAGCCGATTGTAAAAACCGACGAAATAAGCATTGAATTGCAAGATACTAAAATTGATGAGTCAACTGAGCTAGTCAAAGAAACAGTCACTGAAGTAATAAGAGAAATTGATGAACCAAAAACAATCAAGAAGTGGAAATGGTTTTGGGGCAACAAAATAACTCCGTCGGAATTAAAGGAAGATGTGGATGACGCTATGGTCTATTCTTTGAACTTGTTGCCTTTGGGTGGCTTTGTGAAAATTATCGGAGAAAATGGCGGACAAGATAGCAATCCCAAAAATTTTGCCAATCAGCCAGCTTGGAAAAGATCAGTTGTTTTGTCAGCCGGAGTGATCATGAATTTTGTTTTTGCTTTTGTTTTATTGTCCATTGGTTTTTTACTTGGCTTGCCGCAGACTATTGACCAAAACACAGCACCAGACAAAATATCCAAACAAAATGTAGTAATTGTAGAAATTTTTCCGCAGAGCCCAGCCGAGGAGCAGGGTTTGAAAACAAATGATATCATTGTGGCTATTGATGGCGCTAAAGTCAAAAATACTGATGAAGTTTTTAGTAAGCTAAAAGTCAATCAGTCGGTGACTTTTACTATTGAAAGAAACAAGCAACAACAAGAAATAAAATTATCACCAAAATTAATGCCGGATCATAAGGATCCCATAATTGGCATTGCCATGGTCGATACTGGAATCATAAAATATGGTTTTTTCGGTAGTATTTGGCAGGGCTTAAGCGCTACCGCTGTTTTGTCCTATCGCGTTTTGGAAGCTCTATATTCCTTGCTTTTCAACTTAATCACTCAGGGCAAAGTGTCAGCTGATTTGTCTGGGCCAATTGGCGTGGCCGTGATCACTGGCCAGGTGGCGCAAATGGGTTTTATTTATTTATTACAGTTTGCCGCTATATTATCTATCAATTTGGGAATTATCAATATTCTTCCTTTTCCGGCTTTAGATGGTGGCCGTTTATTATTTATTCTCATTGAGAAAATTCGCCGCAAAAAAATCAGTGAAAAAATAGAAGGTATTGTGCACAATAGCGGTTTTGCTTTATTGATGCTTTTGATAGTAGTCATTACTTATCGCGACTTGATGCGCTATGGCGGTGGCTTTTTAGAAAAAATTAAAGGTTTATTTTAAAATGAATTTTTCTGTAAAAAATGTTTTTGGCAATCACTTGTTGCTGTTTCGGCAACTGGGCTATCATCCCAGTCCACACAGCGATAGTTTTATTCGTCGCTTGGGTACTGGTCTTTATCCGCGTTATCATGCCTATGTTCGATCAGAGCCAGATCGATTGATTATTGACTTACATCTTGATCAAAAAAAAGTTTCTTATGAAGGGCAAAAAGCCCACAGCGGAGAATACGGGGGAGAATTATTGCTTCAAGAAAAATTAAGAATTCAACAATATATAGATAGTAAATAATATGAGTAAACAAAACAATGTAATTACAAAAAGAGCGGAGGATCATTCCAAATGGTATTTGGATGTTATAGGAGCGGCTGATCTGGCAGAGTATGGTCCAGTAAAAGGAACTATGATTATCAAGCCCTATGGTTATGCTATTTGGGAAAATATTCAGAAATTACTTGATAAAAAAATAAAGGATACTGGGCACAAGAATATGTATTTTCCACTGCTTATACCAAAATCTTTTTTTGCTAAAGAAGCCAGTCATGTGGCGGGTTTTGCTAAGGAGTGTGCTGTGGTTACTCATTATCGTTTAAAAACTAATACTAATGGAGAAATTGTGGTTGATGATGAGGCAAAGCTGGAAGAAGAATTGATTGTTCGTCCAACTTCAGAAACTATTATTAATAATAGTTTTTCTCAGTGGGTAAAATCTTGGCGTGATTTGCCAATTTTGATAAATCAGTGGGCCAATATTATGCGTTGGGAAATGCGTACCCGTCCATTTTTACGGACTTCAGAATTTTTATGGCAAGAAGGTCATACGGCTCACGCTAGTAAAGCCGAAGCTGAAAAAGAAGCCAAAAAAATGTTGAAAGTTTACAAAGACTTGGTGGAAAAGAAATTGGCTATGAGTGTAGTGGCTGGTCGCAAATCGGAAAGTGAAAAATTTGCTGGCGCTTTATATACTTATACTATTGAAGCTATGATGCAGGACGGCAAGGCCTTACAGTCTGCTACTTCCCATAATTTAGGACAAAATTTTGCCAAAGCTTTTGATACAAAATATTTGGATCAGAACAATAAATTTCAATACGTCTGGCAAACTAGTTGGGGCATGAGCACGCGTATTATTGGCGGTTTAGTCATGACTCATAGTGATGATCTGGGCTTGGTCTTGCCTCCCGAAATCGCCCCTATCAAAGTAGTGGTAGTGCCTATTTTAAAAAATAATGAAGACAATTCTTTAATTTTAAACTTTGTAAAAAAATTAAAATATGGCGTCAAAGAAGTGGAAATTGATAAAAGAACAGATCTTAGCACTGGCGCTAAATTCAATGAATGGGAGAAAAAAGGAGTGCCAATTCGTTTGGAAGTAGGCAACAAAGAAATTGAAAGTAATTCCGTTGTTTTACTGCGTCGTGATAAGATGAGTAAAGAAAATGTCAATTTGGATAATTTGCCGACAATTATCAAAAAAACTCTAAAGGATATTCAGAACTCAATGTTTAAACAAGCGGAAAATTTTAGATTACACAAAACAGTGTCAGTAGATAATTGGGAAGATTTTGTAAAAGAAATAAATAATAATAATTTTGTTTTGGCTCACTGGTCAGGGGACAGTGAGGTTGAAGAGAAAATTAAGCAAGAAACAAGCGCTACTATAAGATGCATACCGTTTGAGCAAAAGCCCGAAGTCGGTAAGTGCGTTTATAGTGGTAAGCCGTCTAAAAAACGTGTTTTATTTGCCAAAGCTTATTAATTTTGTAGTTTGCTAATTTAGTCAAAAAATGGTAAGAACTAAAGAGGCTATCAGGTAAAAAAATTCTATAATGTTTAAGAAATTATTCAGAAAATTTTCCAAGGACATGGGTATTGACCTTGGCACCTCAAGCACCTTGGTCTATGTCAAAGACCAGGGTATTGTGATCAATGAACCCAGTGTGGTAGCTATCAACAATCGCACCGAAAAAATAATTGCGGTTGGTGATGACGCCAAGACTATGTTGGGCAAGACCCCTCAGCACATTACTGTCACCAAACCAATGGTGGATGGCGTAATTTCTGATTTTGAAGTAACGGAAAAAATGATTAAGTATTTTATTGAAAAAGTGCATCGTGAGTCAATGACTTTTATGCCTCGACCGCGCGTAGTGATCGGCATCCCACTTGATGTCACTGAAGTAGAAAGAAAGGCTGTGGAAGACGCTGTCTTGCGAGCTGGCGCTTCTGAAGTCTGGTTGATAGAAGAGCCAATAGCCGCGGCTATTGGCGCTGGGTTACCCATCCAAGAGGCCAGTGGCAGTATGGTGGTGGATTTGGGGGGCGGTACGACGGAGATTGCCGTGATTTCACTTTCGGGTATTGTGTCTTGGAAATCATTAAAAATTGCCGGCGACAAACTTGACGAAGCTATTATTCAATATGCTCGAGACAAATTTAATTTATTGTTAGGACAGCGCACAGCCGAAAGAATAAAAATTCAAGTTGGCTCTGTTTTGCCACTAAACCAAACTTTAGAAACAATCATGCGCGGACGTGATTTGATCACGGGCTTACCCAAAGAAGTTCACATTACCGATGCCAATGTTCGTGAGGCCATCATTAAGCCAATGAAAATAATCATTGACAACATAAAAGCCACCATTGAAAATTCACCACCAGAACTGGTTTCTGATTTGTATGAAAAAGGCATGGTCTTGACTGGCGGTGGAGCATTGATTCGTGGCTTGGATGAATTGATTTCCAAAGAAACAAAAATGCCAGTGTATATTACTGATGAGCCGTTGACAGCTGTAGTCAGAGGAGCTGGTAAAATACTGGATGATTTGGAGCATCTAAAAGAAATATTATTGCCACCAACTAAAGATTTAAACTAGGGCTAATATGCTGAGGTTAAATTTAAAATTATTCGGCTTGTGTTTGGTGGCTATTTTTTTATTAATCTTATTGAAGAATAGCCAAATTTTTGATTTTGGCGTGTTTGTCAGAACGATTTTTGTGCCAAAAGATTCGGTTAATAGCTTGCTAGCCCCGGGTGATAATTTGCAGCAAGATTATCAAAAATTGTTGGTGGCCAATGCCAAGCTACTGGCCTTGAAGTCGGAAAATGAGCAATTGAGAAATTTATTAAATTTTCGTGAAGAAAAAAGATATAATTTGGAGTTAGCCAATATTTTGAGTCGCGATCCAATCAATAAAAATTTACTACTAATCAACGCCGGATCAAACAAGGGTGTAAATTTTGGACAAGCGGTAGTTGTAAACAATGGCATTATGGTTGGCAAAATATCAGCCGTCAATGCGGACTCGGCTGTGGTCAGATTAGTGATTGATAATGGCAGTAAAATCGCGGTGCGAGTAGGGGACGAGCAGTCGGTGTCTGGTGTTTTGACTGGTTCATTTGGCTTGGGCATGAGTTTGAGCTTTATACCTCAGTCCCAAGAAATCAAAAAAAACGATTTGGTCTATACCTCGGATTTAAATCCTGACATACCGGCTGGGCTAGTTGTGGGACGTATTGGCGAAATAAAAGCCGAAGCTGAGGAGCTATTCAAAGTATCGACAGTGGATCCAATAATTGATTTGAACACCTTAACGGTTGTAGCAATAATAAAATAATATGAGATATATTACGGCGCTGATATTATTTTTAGTATCATTGTATTTTCATCTGGTGCTAAATTTTTATGGTAATGGTTGGCAGTATGTTCAACCATTTTTGATCAGCTTATTGTTGGTATATTTTAATATCAAGGAAGAGTGGGTGGCTTATGCTTTTGCTCTAACGGCCGGTGTTTTGCTAGATTCAATTTCGGCTCAGTTTGGTTTTCATGCAATAGTTTTTGTTTTTATTATTTTTATTTTAAAAAACTTACAACTAACTACTTTTACTTCAAAAAATATATTAACAGTTTTAGCGCTCACGAGTTTTTCTTTTATTTTATACTGGCTGTTCGTATTTTTGGCGCACAGTGTATTTAATGTAGTGATCTACCACATTGACTCACGTTATTTAGGAGCTATTTTAAAGGGCGCGGCTATTAATATTTTTGTGGTTATATTTTGGCATGTTTGGCACTATAATTTTTGGATAAAAAAGCATGAAAAACAATCCTTTTAAAATACAAGAAGGAGAAGTCAAAGATGCTCGAGTCAAGGATTTTTTTGTTGATAAAAAAGCTGGCGATTATTTGAATTTTGAATTTGTGTCACGTGGTCAAAATTTGGGTAAATTTGCCAGCGATCAAAAAATAAAAAATGCTCTAATTATTTTTTTTAGCTGTGTTTGCATCTTGCTTTTGCGAGCCACTTATTTGCAAATATTGAAAGGTAGCTACTATCGGGGCATAGCCGAGGGCAATAGGATTAGGACCGAAGTTATTACGGCTAATCGTGGTTTGATTTATGATAGATTTGGTAATCTGCTGGTGCGCAATATTTCTTATTTTTTTCTTTATATAGATAAAGCCATTTGGGATAGCAATCAAAGCCAACAGTCAGAAATCAGTAGCTTGGTGGAAAAAAGATTGTCCTTGAATCAAGATGAATTTCAAAAGCGCCTGACGAATGCTGGTGAAAATAATAAGATTCTTATTTACGAAAATGTACCTTACGATCAGGCCATGGCCCTGATGGTGGTCAGTGAAAAGTATCCAGCTCTAAAAGTTTCCTATGAACCGCGTCGGCAGTATTTATCGTCTGGGCAATTTTCTCATATCTTGGGCTATTTGAGCGTGGTCAATGATCAAGATTTAGTCAGTCATCCAGACTACACTTTTCTTGATAGAATTGGTCGCACTGGTGTAGAAAGTATTTACGAAAAAGAATTAAAAGGAGTTGACGGCAAAAGACAAACCGAGGTTGATGCTTTGTTTAATGAAAAAAGTTTGGTTTCATATATTGAGCCAATTGCCGGTCATGATATAGTTTTGACTATTGATGCCAAGGCCCAAAATAAGTTGGCTGAGATAATGGAACAAAATGCTACGCGCACCGGAAAAAATAAAATGGCGGCCGTTGTTTTAGATCCTAATGATGGCGGTGTCATTGCCATGAATAGTTTGCCACTCTATGACAATAATATATTTACTACAATTTTAAACAATGATTCTTACTCCAAAATAGTTCAGGATCCTAATCTGCCTTTGCTCAACCGGGCTGTCAGCGGAGAGTATCCACTTGGTTCGGTGTTCAAATTGGTGATGGGTTCGGCTGGCTTACAAGAGAAGATAATTGATGATAAATTTACGGTTTTAAGCACCGGAGGCATCAATGTTGGTGGTAGTTTTTTTCCTGATTGGAGACCGGGCGGTCATGGTAAGACAAATATATATTGGGCCATTGCTGATTCGGTTAATACCTTTTTTTATTCTGTAGGTGGAGGCAACAACCAGTGGATCAATGAGGGCTTGGGCGTGGATCGTATTATTAACTACGCCAAAAAATTTGGGCTAGGTGTCAAAACTGGCCTTGATTTGCCAGCTGAAGCCAATGGTTTTTTACCCAGCAAAGAGTGGAAAGAAGCCACCACGAAGGAGAGGTGGTACTTGGGTGATACTTATAACTTATCAATTGGTCAGGGTTATCTCTTGACTACGCCTATACAGGCGGCTTCTTTGGTGTCATATTTTGCCAATCACGGTAAAATATTTGTGCCGCACATTATTAAGGAGGTAAAAAATGGCGAAGTAAGCGTTAATTATGAGCCAAAAATTGCTTTGACTAATGTGGTGGATTCTGCTAATTTAGAGATAATTCGTAAAGCTTTGCGTGAAACTGTGGTCCGTGGCACTGCTCAGAGCTTACAATCAGTGTCAGTCGAAGTAGCTGGCAAAACAGGCACGGCCCAGTTTAATCGCAATAAAACTCCACATTCTTGGTTTGTGGCCTTTGCGCCATATGATCAGCCAAAGATTGCCATGTCAGTACTGGTCGAAGAGGGCGGTGATACAGGATTAGCGGTCACTGTGGCTAGACAATTTATGGAGTGGTATTTTTCGCAATAATTTGTTAAGATGAAAGTAATAATCAATATATAATAAAATATGGAAGAAAAAGAGGAAAAAAAAGTTTTTACACAAGAAGGTTTAAATAATTTAATTCGTGAATTAGATGAATTAAAGAATTTTAAGCGCAAAGAAGTGGCTGATCGCATCAAGTCGGCCAAGGAGTTTGGCGATCTCTCGGAAAATGCTGAATACCAAGAAGCCAAAGAGCAACAGGGTTTTATTGAGGGGCGGATTATGCAATTGGAAGCATTGATTAAAACAGCCGTAGTGGCCGAGACTAGTGGACACGGACAGTTGATTGGCATTGGTTCACACGTAGAGGTGGAGAAAAATAATCAAAAAATGAGTTTTACCATTGTTGGTAGTACCGAAGCTGATCCAGTAAATAAAAAAATTTCACATGAATCACCCATGGGCCAGGCCTTGCTTGGTCACAAGGTCGGTGATGAGATTGAAGTCAAACTGCCTAATGGTTTGGCACAGTATAAAATAGTTACTATTAAATGATTTTTGTAAAAAAAATTGGAATAGACCTAGGCACTACCTATACTTTGGTTTATGTGCCAAAAAGAGGCATTGTCATCAATGAGCCCAGCGTGGTTGCTATTTCAGTTTTTGATAAAAAAGTTTTAGCCGTGGGCGATGAAGCCAGAGAAATGATTGGTCGCACACCTGATTCTATAATTGCCACGCGTCCTTTGAAAAATGGCGTAATAGCTGACTACAAAACCACCGAGAGCATGTTGCGTTATTTTATCAACAAAGCCGTAGGTGGCATAAAAATATTCCGGCCCGAAGTAATGATTGCCGTGCCGGCTGGCATCACTTCTACGGAGCGCCGAGCAGTGATTGACGCGACGCTAGCTGCTGGAGCCAAGGCAGCTTTTATTATCAAAGAGCCGATTGCCGCTGCCATCGGCGCGGACATTCCTATTGGCTCGGCTTCCGGACACATGATAGTAGATATGGGTGGCGGTACCAGTGAAATTGCTGTCATATCTTTGGGTGGCATAGTGGCCAATACTTCAGTGCGCATCGGTGGCAATAAATACGATGCCGCTATTGGTGAATATGTAAAAAAGAAATATAATTTGGCTATTGGTGAAAGATCAGCCGAAGAAGTAAAAATTAAAATTGGTTCAGCGCAATATTTACCCAAAGGTGAGAAACTATACATGGATGTCAAAGGACGCGATATGCTGACTGGTTTGCCACGGACTATTATGGTCAGCTCGGATGATGTCACAGAGGCCTTACAAAATGAATTACAGGGCCTGATAACCGCTGTGAAATCTGTGCTTTATCAGACGCCTCCAGAACTATCGGCTGATATTATGGATAAGGGCATGGTCTTATCTGGTGGTACAGCTTTGCTTCGAAATATGGACAAATTATTATCGCAAGCCACTGGTGTGCCAGCCTATGTAGCTGAGGATTCACTATTGTGTGTGGCTCGCGGTACTGGTATTGCTTTGGAAAATTTAGAGTCATACAAAAGAAGCATTTTATCGGCTAAATAATATGATTATTGGTTTAGAAGCAACTCGCGCTAATCACCGGCACAAAACTGGAACCGAGTGGTATGCTTGGCATATTATTCAAGAATTTAAAAAAATAAACACTCCCCACAAGTTTGTTTTGTATTATAATCAGGAATTAGAGTCGGCGCTGTCTGAGGGCGCTGATAATTTTATTTTTAGACGCTTGCAGTGGCCTTTCAAAAAATTATGGACCAATTTGCGTTTGGGCTTAGAGCTAGTAATCAAACCAGTGGATATTTTTTTTGCTACTAATGCTGTGCCATTTTTTCATCGCGGGAAAATGGTTTATACAGTTCATGATTTGGGATTCTTGCGCAACCCCAAATTATATCATCCACTTGCCTTGCCCTATCACAAGTTAGCGCATTACTTTGGTGTCCGGCAGGCGCAGAAAATCATAGTGCCATCAGAAGCTACCAAAAAAGATTTGATTTATTATTTTCCCCAAGCCAAGGATAAAATCAAAGTAATATATTTGGGATTTGATGATCAGCAGTTCAAAATTTTGCCAGAAATAGAAAAAGAAGAAATTAAGCAAAAATTTGATTTACCAAAAAATTATATTTTGTATATTGGACGCCTAGAAACCAAAAAAAATATTCAGAATCTTTTACGGGCCTATAAGTTGAGCAATAAAAAATGGCATTTGGTTTTGGCCGGTTCTGCCGGTCGTCACGGCATTCAAGAAATAAATGAACTTTTGTCCGATCCGGAGCTGAAGTCAAGTGTTTCAGTTTTGGGTTATGTTAGCCAAAAAGATTATGTGCGTTTGATGGGCGCGGCCAGCGCTTTTGTTTTTCCTTCCAAGTTTGAGGGCTTTGGCATTCCACTTTTGGAGGCCATGGCTTGCGGTGTACCTATTATCTGCTCGGATTTGCCAGTCTTGCATGAGGTAGCCGGCGAGTGCGCCATATATTTTGATCCCAACAATATTACAGATATAGCCAAAGCCATTAATCGCCTGGCAGAAGACTCTGTATTGCAAGGACAGCTTATAAACACTGGCCTTGCTCGCGTCAAAAAATTCTCTTGGACAAAATGCGCCAGAGAGTCATTGGATTTTATTGTTGGCCATTCATTTAAAAAAACAATATGACCCATGAAAAACCATTACAAGTTTTATCATCACAACCTGACAGAGAAAACACACCCGAACACTCGGAAAACGAACTTCCACCAGAAACTATTGAGATGATAATGAAAAAGGTGCGAGATATTAATTCCGTCTGGACTGCATATCATGGAATTGGATTTCTCGGTAGCCCCAAATTTTTAAACTCAACTAGTGGTGATAATGATTTATTAGCATTAAAGTCAGTTTTAAACAGTGGTTTGTTGGCTTTTCCTTATGGCAACGATGATGCGCTTAATGCGAACAATGCGCAGGAAATGGCCAATATTTGGGCCAAAAATTATAAAGGCAATAGAAAAAAACATCGTCCTCTTTTGATAAATTTCAACGTTATGGGTAAATGTGTGTATAGCCACCTTTCCTCACCGCGCGAAGTAGTCAGCAGAATGGGTGACCCACGAAATTTTGGAACCTGCCCTCCTGAAAAAAAAATTGCAGAAAACTTTCCCAACATGGCCAGTCAGGATGGTCTGGTTATTTTATTTGATCTGGAGCATCTTCTGAAAAATAATCAAGTGCATAACATGCATACTGGAAAAACTACTGAAATTGGTGATGATCCCCAAGAATACCCAGAGACTACTGACGGATATTTTACCAAAGAAAGAATAGCGCCGAGATTTTTGCAAGGCGTAGTCTTTAAATTGAAGAGAAATATGAACGAGGCGGAATTAAAACAGGGTTTAGAGGCAATGTTGGGAGAAAAATATTCCGAGGAAGAAATTAAGAAGCTGAAAAATTTTATTGCCCTTGTAATTAAATTTTTTCAAGCGATAAATGACCACACTATTGACGGGCATTCGTACCTAAAGGAGAAACAAAAATTAATGGAAAATTGGCTAGATGATACTACACAAAATAATTTGCACGATAGAGATAAATTGCGAAAGGCATGCGAGATTATTTGGGACAATTGTTATGAGTTTTTTGTTTATGACGAAGACCCACAGAGAAACGCTGAACATGCTCAAAAACTCGCGCAAGTTGTTTTGGAAACAAGCCAGCAGACAAATCAAGATAGATTACTGCCCATTTATGATATTAAAGGTAATCTATATTGGCCTAAACAAATGACCCATGAAGAGGTGATGCGGTTTGTAGAAGAAAGGGATAAAGAAAAAGAGAAGAGTTAGGCGTATTTAAGGCGGATTTTATTGTTGACAAATAGTTAATTTTATTGTATTATAATAATCGTCTAAATAACCCAGATGATCGCCGTGAACCACTCGCTTTGCTCGGGTACACGGCTCACGCCGTAATAATGTAAAAGGGCTTCGGCCCTGATACCCGAACGGAGTGAGTGGTTCAGGGAGGAAAGTCCGAACACCAATGGCTCCGCTTGCGGGGCGGGTAGTTGATAACGTCAACTGGCTTGAGAGGTGACTCAAGAGTCAAGACAAGTACAACAGAAAATATTCCTCCCTGAGCGAAGCCGCAAGGCTGAGTCAAATGGGTAAGGGTGAAATTGTCAGATAATGAGCTGACACGTTACTTTGGTGACAAAGCAAAAGAGGTAAACTCTACTCGGTGAAAGGTTAAATAGGCCCTGAGAGAAATCAAGGGGCGGGTAAACCGCTTGAGCCCATGAGCAATCATGGGCCTAGATAGATGATCATCCTCGACAGAATTCGGCTTACAGGGTTATTTAGACATTTTAATATTTTACTATTTATCCTAATCTTGTTATTATAAAGTCAAGCTTCAAAATGTATGAAAAAAGCTGATTTTATAATAAATATTGCTTTAGTACCGATTGATTATGTCACCATTGTTTTGGCGGCAATTTCGGCTTACTATCTTCGTTTTTCAGCCGGAATTATTCAGATTCGACCAGCCACTTTTGAGTTGGCCTTTTTAGATTATTTTCACATAATTTTGCAAATCGCTCTGCTGGCGATTTTTGTTTTTGCTTGGTCTGGTTTTTATACCATGCGGTCAAAAAAGATTGTCAGTGAATTACCGCGGATAATTTCCGGAGTTTCCACCACGGTGATTTTTTTGATTTTAGCTATTTTCTTTCAGCGAGAATTATTTGCTTCCAGATTTATTATTATTTCGGCTTGGGTTTTGGCTATTGTATATTTGTTGCTGGTTCGTATCATAGTCATATTGGTCAAAAATTATTTTTTGAAATTGGGACGCGGATTGTCGGCAGTCATTATTGTTGGTCGCGCGGCTGATACTGATCTTATTATTGACGCCTACAACAAAAATAAGACATTGGGTTACAAAATTGTTGGCCAATATGACAATCTAGCGCAACTAAAAAATGCCGGTGATCCCAAAACCATTATCAAGGATCAACAAGTGGAATATATCATGCAGACTGATTCTTCTATGGACAAAGATGAAGCTCTTGATTTGCTGACTTTCTGCCAAGAAAATCATATCAATTTGAAATACATTGCCAATTTATTTCAAGCTCAGAGTTTGAACTTGGAACTCAATAGTATTTTTGGCTTGCCATTGATTGAGATCAAGGGCACACCGCTTGACGGTTGGCGGAGAGTGTACAAAAGAATTTTTGATTTGTGTTTAGCTTTTTTGTTTATGGTAGTTTTGTCGCCATTTTTAGTTATTATTGCTATGAGTGTGGCCTTGTCTTCTTCTGGTCCAATTATTGTGCGCCTCAAGAGAGTGGGGCAAAAAGGAAAAGTTTTTGAAATATATAAGTTTAGGTCTATGGTCAAGGATGCCCATCTTCTTAAGGATGAAGTTAAGCCACTTAATGAGCGAGTTGATGGCCCTTTGTTTAAGATGAAAAATGATCCGCGAGTGACTAAACTTGGCAAATTTTTACGTCGCACCAGCTTAGATGAATTGCCTCAGCTTTATAATGTACTCAAGGGCCAAATGAGTTTGGTTGGTCCAAGACCACATGAACCCGAGGAGGTTTCCCAATATCAACGAGGATATCGTAAATTGCTGACCATCAAACCAGGTATTACTGGTATGGCCCAAGTTTCTGGTCGTTCTAATTTGTTGTTTAGCGATGAAGCTAAGCTAGATATATTTTATATTGAAAATTGGTCAATATTATTGGATTTGATAATTTTATTAAAAACACCCAAAGCTCTTTTCAAAAAAGATGAGGCCTGTTAATAAAATTAATCTAAAAATGTCTCTAGCCCACGATCATTTATTTCAAATAGGTGGTGCTGAGCGCGTGCTAACTGTTTTGGCATCCATGTATCCAACGGCGCCAATTTATACTTTGGTTAATATAAAAAAAATTACTCAAAGCTTATTGCCTCAGGATAGAATATTGACTTCATCATTGCAGAAAATTCCAGGCATTGAGCATTTTTTTAAATACTACTTGCCCTTGATGCCAAAAATATGGGAGCAGACCAAAGTTCAAGATGTTGATTTATTAATTAGCTCTTGTTCGGGTTTAGTAAAAGGCATTGCCACAAGCCAAAATCTTAGGCATGTTTGTTACTGCTATGCTCCGACTAGGTATTTGTGGGAGGACAAAGAAGAATATCTTGATAATTTGCCAGAAGGTCGCTTGCTTAAAATACTGTGGCCAGAATTGTTGGATAGTTTGAAAAAATGGGATTATGCTAAAGCTCAAAAAGTTGACCATTTTATAACTATCTCTCAGCACATTGCCGATAAAATAAAAAAACAATACAATCGCGAAGCGACAATCATATATCCGCCTGTTCGGACAAAAGATTTTCAGATAAGCTCTGAGGTGGGGGATTATTATTTGATAGTCAGTCGCTTGCGACCATATAAAAAAGTTGATTTGGCAATTCGGGCTTTTAATAATTTGAAGCTACCTTTAAAAATAATTGGCTCTGGTTCGGAATTGCGGAAATTAAAAAAAATGGCCAATAGTAATATTGAATTTTTAGGAGAATTGTCCGATAACAAAAGAAATTATTATTTATCTCACTGTCGGGCGTTTATTTATCCTCAAGTAGAGGATTTTGGCATTAGTGCCGTAGAAGCTATGGCTTCTGGGCGTCCAGTAATAGCCCTAAAAGCCGGTGGGGCAGTGGAAACTGTCAAAGAGGGGCTTTCGGGCGTGTTTTTCAATGAACAGACTTGGGAGTCTTTGGCTCACTGCGTTTTGAGGTTCAATGAGCATGATTTTGATCCAGCGCTTGTTCGCGCTCATGCTTTGCAATTTGATGAAGCGATTTTTATTTCTCGTTTGCAGGAATATATTGATAAGTTATGAAAATAGCGGTTGACATCAGATCGTTGGGGTCAAAAAATCTGACTGGCGTCGGCTATTATCTTTATAATTCACTTAATAATTTATTTAAGATAGACGAGTCAGTATCTTGGCAGTTGATAAATTCCGGTACAAAAGAAACAAATTCCGGTTTTGTGTTTAACGAAAGAGTAAAGTTATCACATCTAAAATTACCGAATAAGTTAATTAATATGGCCAGCATTTTTGGTTTTGGCCCATCAATCACCGATGTGATTGATCATGATGTTGACTTGCTATGGTTGCCAAATATAAACTTTTTTAAGCCCAAAAAAAACTTGCCCTTTGTACTTACGGTGCACGATCTTTCTTTTTTACATAGCCATTCTTTTTATTCACTAAAAATGAAAGTTTGGCATAGATTAATCAATGTAAAAAAATTAATAGATCAAGCCAGGGCCATAATTGTAGTCTCCGAAAATACCAAGCGAGATATTGTTAGATTTTTTTCTATTGCCGAAGACAAAATTTTTGTTGTTTATCCGGGGGTAGATTATCAAAAAATAACTAGCACTGAAGCAAAAGAGATTACTCAACATCTGAATTTGCCAGCCAAATATTTTTTGCATGTCGGCACCCTAGAGCCCAGAAAAAATATTTCCGGTCTAATCAAGGCCTTTGATCGTCTGCATAGCGAACACCCTGAGTACAAGTTGGTTTTAGTTGGTGATCGCGGTTGGATGTATTCCAAATTATTGCGTGATATAAAAAAGCGTGATTATATCAAATATTTGGGTTACCAAAAAACGCCAGTCAAAGACGCGATTTACAAGTTAAGTTATGCTTTTATTTGGCCGTCATTTTATGAAGGGTTTGGTTTTCCTCCTTTAGAAGCCCTGGCGCACAAAAAACCAGTAATTTCCAGTTTCAAAACCTCGCTACCAGAAACTTTGCGCAATCAAGCTATTTATGTGGATCCTTACAGCGTTTCGGATATGTATATGGCTATGAAGACACTGGTTGAGGATCAACAGCTATATTTATCTTTGACTACTGATAGCTTCGATTTGCCGGAGTGGCCAAATCAGGGGCTTGAGATTTTAAATATATTTAACAAAATTGTTAAACAAAAATGATTCCGGTTAGAAATTCACAAAATAATATTTAATAATATGTGTAAAAAATATTTATCAAAATTTTACCTTGGTAAGCAAAGATTTAATTATTTAAATTTCTAACCGGATGAAAATTATTTTAGATTTTAGAATTTTTGGGCCAGAGTGCGGCGGTTTAGGGCGCTACAATCAAAAATTGTTAGAAAATTTAGTAAAAATTGATCAGGAAAACGAGTACATAATTTTAAGGCGCGATTTTTCACCAAAAACTGATTTACCCAAAAATTTTACAATTAAGATCGTTAATATAAAGTGGTATAGTTTGAGCGAGCAACTTTTGTTGCCCTTGCTTATTTACAGCTTGAAGCCAGACCTAGTACACTTTCCGCATTTTAATGTCCCAATATTGTATCGTGGTAAATATGTCATTACTATACATGATCTTATTGTGTCGCATTTTCCTAGTATAAAAGCCAGCACTTTAGGACGCTTTACTTTTTATATCAAACGTTGGGCTTATAATCTGACAATAAAAAATGCTATCCATAAAGCTGACAAAATAATTGCTGTGTCAAAATTTACCAAGCAAGATATTGTGGAATATTTTAAATTATCAACTAAGCAGGCCGAGAAAATAAAAGTTATTTATGAGGGAGTTTCTTTCAAAAACACTGATCAGAATTTAGATATAAAATTACCAGCTAATTTTTTTCTGTATGTTGGCGTGGCTTATCCGCACAAAAATCTGGAATTTCTAGTTGATGCTTTTGCCGAGTATCTTAAGTATTATCCAGATTATTTTCTAATTTTAGTAGGCAAGCGAAATTATTTTTATAATCGTCTAGAGCAATATATTAAACAAAATCATAAAGATATTGCCGATAAAATTATTTATAAGGGTTTTGTGCCAGATTTAGAGCTGGCCTCATACTACAAGCAAGCCAGGGCCTTTGTTTTTCCTTCTTTATATGAAGGATTTGGTCTGCCACCACTAGAGTCTATGCAACACGGCACAGTCGTTGTTTCCAGCCGTTCCAGCTGCCTGCCAGAGGTCTTAGGAGACGCGGCCTTGTATTTTGATCCAACTAGCCAGCAAGACCTGGTGAACAAGTTAGAAATTATTGTCAAAAACCAAACACTTAAAGATAAATTGATATCAAAAGGGCATGATTTAGTAAAAAAATATAGTTGGGAAAAAATGGCTAGTGAGATCAAGGAAATCTATGATCAAAAATAATAAGCTTATTAGCAAAATAGAAAATTATTTACCTTATATACTTTTGGCGATTTTTGTTGCTATTGGGTTTTATTTGAGATTACACAATGTATTAAATTATAATACCTATTGGGCAGATGATGGGGGCGGTCACATCAAATACATGGAAACAATTTATTACCAGCATCGACTGCCTTTTTTTGCAGAAACGTATTTGGCTTGGCACGAGCCGTTTTACTATGCTTTGCTTTATCCTTGGTTAAAAATAAATGCGCTTTTTGGGGCCATCAACATGTCTTGGGCCGCTTCTTTGAATATTATAATATATGGCTTTTTTCTGTTGTTAGTTTGGAAGTTGAGTCGTTTGTTTTTCAAAAGTTCTTTAGTTAGCGCCATTAGCGTATCTTTGTTTTCCGTTATTTTTGTGGGAGTAAAATTAAGCGCTTACATAAACAACGAGCTTTTAGCCCAAACCTATATTTTGTTGTTAATTTATTTATTTATAAAATATGGTTTATTAGAAGATCAAAAAACAAAAAAAATAATTTTATGGTCTATTTTGTTAGCCATTGGTCTGTGGATAAAATTAACAATTTTTGTAGTTTTATTATCAGCGCTTGTATTTTTTATTTTTCATTTATTTAAACGAAAATATTTGTGGAAATATATTTTGCTTATAATAATTATTCCTCTGACACTCAATGTTCCGTGGTTGATCTACAAAAAAAATAATTTTGGGTCTTACTTTACGATAAATATTTATGACGCCAAACCCAGACAAAGTATTGTCAAAAGCCAGGCCTTGGCTTATATTTTCCGAATAAATAAAAATGTTTTCTTAGACTATCCTTATTGGTACAAATTACCGCATTCTTATTTTTCCATATTACTGAGCGATTCATTCGGCGATTATTATAATTTGTTTAATGATTATGTAAAAATGGAAGAGTTGCCCAAAGACAGTAAAATATTAGTTGGCAATGGCCGTTACACCACGCCTGAAGATTGGCGGGCTATGCTCAACACCAACCGGCTAGCTCTGATATTTTTTGTTAGCTGGTTGTTTGGTTTTTTGTCATACTTGTATTTATGGTTTAGAAAAAAAATTGCCAGAAATAATTACCAATTATTTTGGCTGATTGCTTTGTTTGGTGGTTGGTTGGCTTTGTTGTATCAGAATTTGAGATTGCCATATTTGGAAGCTGGAGTTTTGAAAGCGCATTTTATTTATTACACTTATCCACTATTTACTATTCCGGCCTACTTGGCCATCCAAGAAATTATCAAAAATAAATTAATTCTTTATGCGGTATTATTCTTGCCACTATTTTTTTATATCTACTACGCTTGGCGAATACTACTATGCTAAAACAACTTATCTAAAATGACGGCCAGAAACAAAATACTAGGGGGTTTGGGCGGGGCCACTTTGCTTGGCCTAGTTGCTTTTTTTGTAATTTACGGCAATCTTTTAAATTTTACTTATGATGCTTGGTTGTTGAGCGCTGGGCCTGACCAAGTTCAGCATTATGTTGGCTGGCTGATGTATCGTCAAGCTAATTGGTCTTGGCCCCTTGGCATAGTTAGCAATTATGCTTATCCCGGCGGTGTAGCTATAAGCTACACTGATTCTATTCCCTTGTTGGCCATATTTTTCAAGTTATTTTCTAATTTTTTACCAGCAGTTTTTCAATACACTGGCCTGTGGATAATGCTTTGTTTTGTTTTGCAGGCGATTTTTGCCTATTTATTGCTGAATAAATTTTTTAATAATATTATTTTGTCATTTTTGGGTAGTATATTTTTTATTCTTAGCCCGATTATGCTTTTTAGAATGGGCGGACACTTTGCTTTGGCTGGACACTGGTTGATTTTGGTTGCCTTGTGGCTCGTATTTGCCAATGATAAATTAGCTTGGAAATCTTGGCTGGCTTTGCTAGCTTTAGCACTGCTAGTTCATCCTTATTTATTGTTCATGATTTTTTTCCTGCTTTTGTATAAAATAATTGATTTATTTTTCATAAAGAAAACTCTCACTTTAAAAAAATTATTATTATTTTTGTTTAGCGCTTTACTTTTTATTTTTTCATTGGCTTATGTTTTTGGATTGTTTACGGCTAGCCAAGAAACAGCTCCTGGCTATGGAGATTTTTCCATGAATCTCAATGCCTTGATTAATCCTCTGGGCTGGTCCAGCATATTAGCGGATCGATCGCTTATTCGTTATCAAGCCGAGGGGTTCAATTATCTTGGCTTGGGTTTACTTGGCTTGCTTTGTTTGGCCATTATTAAGTTTGTCATAGAAAAAAATAAACTTTATTTATTAAAAAAATATTATTTATTAATATTATTTTGTTTGGTATTGATAGCCCTGTCGCTCAGCCACGTAGTGGCTTGGGATGATCACATTTTATTTACAATTAATTGGCCAAAGTTAGTTTTGGATAATTTTTTTGGCTTATTTAGATCATCAGGCAGATTTTTTTGGCCAGTTTATTATCTCTTGACTTTAGTCGCTATATTGTCAATAAAAAGTTTGAAATTTAATAAAGCAGTAATTATATTAATTTTGGCTTTGGCTCTACAAATTTATGATCTGACTCCCAAAGTAGTAGCCAGACACGAAGAGTATCAGAATAAAATTTTTGAGCCACCTGAGAACTCCGAAGTTTTTCAAAATTTATCGCCGTATAAACACTTAGTTTTTTTACCAGTCATTACTCACAAATATTTTGCCTTTTTTGCGCAAGAAGCAGCCAAGAATGGTTTGACTATCAATGATGGCTATTTTGCGCGGCCACCAAAAAATTTGGAAGATAACAAAGAAAAAGAGCTTGAACGAGTCGAGGAGGGTCTAGTGGATTATCAAACGATCTACATTTTTTCCAGAGACTTAGATGTGTTAATGAATAATTTAGATTTAAATAAGCACCTAGTTATTAATTTTGACAATAACATTATTCTCTTTCCTTACTATAAGCAGTAGTTGATTTTGATTTTTCGGTTAATTTTGTTATAATATACAGCATGACGTCGGAACACAACCGACCACTAGCCAATGACGTTGATAAAATTAAGCAGGAAATTTTGTCCGAGCTTGATACTTTTTTGTTAGACGCCAACAATATCAATACCGAATCAGCTCCCGCTGTTGAAAAAGCGCGTATTTTGGCTCTAAAAGAGCTTGATCGGCTTATAAAACAAGATTTAAGTTACGGTGAGATATTGCACAGGTTAAAATCGCGTCAAGAAACTAAGCCCATTAGCCGTACAGATAATACAGAAGTTTCGCCAGCTGATTTTTATTCATCTATACACGTGGTTGACTTGCGCCACGAGTTTGAAGCAAAAAAACCTAAAAAAAATAGTGGTTTAGTTAATTTTTTTAGTAAAAGCAAAAAACAAGAAGTAAGCGTTGATGCTAATGAAATAATAGCCGAAGTAAAAGCAGAGGCAGAGGAGCCAATTCAAGCAATTCCAGCGCCACTAAGCGAGGATCAGCAGACAGCAGAAGTTCCGGAAACAGAAAAAGTTGCTGAATTAGTTGATCAAATTCCCAGTCCAGCAGAAAACAATGAAGCAACAAATGAAGTAGTAGAGGAATTAAATGAAGCAGAGCCAAGTGAGCCAACAAATTTCCGCTTAGTTTTCAAAAAATCTATTTTAATTGCTCTTACTACATTAGTGATACTATTGCCAGTACAGGTATTTGTGTTTGTTGGCAAATGGCAACAAGATAAAAATAAATTGCTTAATTATGGTCAAAACGGTTTCTTGGCATTTAAGTCAGGAATTATCAAGGCCTCTTCCAATAATTATCAAGAGGCGGATATTGATTTTACCAAAGCTTTGGGTGAATTTGATGATGCTCAAAATATTTTGAGTAAATACGACCAACAGCTATTGAACATTGGAGATAAACTGCCACTGATTGGTGATACTTTGAAAAGCGGGGAAAATGTTTTGGCTATTAGCTCTAGCTTGTCAAAAGCAGCCAAAATTATCAGTCAAAAAAGAGAACAAGCTACAGATCTTACCGACTATATTACAGTTCTCAATCAGCAATTAGATGAGCTTTTGCCCTTGCTGGAAGATACTAATAAGAGATTAGACAAAGTTGTTGGTCTGCCTGACAATATTCAATCAGAGCTGACTAATTTAAAAAAAGAATTACCGCCAGTTATTAGCAATTTAAAAAATTTAAAAATTATTACCACCACACTGGAAAGTTTGCTGGGTAGTCAAAAAGAACAGCGCTACTTGTTGCTTTTCCAGAATAATAATGAAATACGAGCCACTGGTGGTTTTATTGGTAGCTATGCTTTGTTGGATGTGAACAAGGGGAAAATTGTTGGATTGGAAATTCCCCAAGGTGGCACTTATGATTTGACAGCTGGGCAAAAAAAGAAATGGCGTTCACCGCAAGCCCTATCTGTTGTGAATACTACTTTTAATATTTGGGATGCCAACTGGTGGCCTGATTTTCCGACTTCGGCCAAAAAAATTAGCCAGCTTTTTTCGGAAAGTAGCGGTTCTTCGGTCGATGGAGTGATAGCTATCAATGCCACTGTTTTACAAAAATTATTAGTGATTACCGGACCGCTTGATTTTCCAGAATACAACACCCAAATCACCGCTGACAATGTCATTGACGTTTTACAAACAGAAATAGAAGGCAAAAGAAATAGTGCCAACCCCAAGACAATAATATCTGATTTAGCACCAAAAGTTTTACAGAAAATTTTTGACACCAACAATGCTGTTGAAGATATGTTTGGCCTATTAGCCGAAGTATTGCAAAAAAAAGATTTGCAAGTTTACTCCACAGATCAAAATATTGATAAGCAGATTAGTGCTTTAGGTTGGCGCGGAGAAATAATGGAAACAGATCGCGATTATTTGTGGGTAGTTAGTACCAATATTGCTGGCGGAAAAACCGATCTAAAAGTTAATCAGTTGATCGATCATCAGGCCGAAGTTCAAGCCAATGGTGAGATTATAAACACTGTTAAAATTACCCGATCTTATGATGGTTCACTTGATGACCCTTTCTTGGGACTAGAAGGCAACAATGTGTCATATTTGCGCGTCTATGTACCTAAGGGCAGTAAATTATTGTCAGCCGAGGGTTTTGATGTCATTCCTCAGCATTATTTTCCAGACAACAAACAATATGATGTTGATCCGGATTTGGTTGAGGAAGAAAGCAAGCTAATTGACAATGAATCGCAGACCGAGATTTTTTCCAATCTCAATCGCACAGTTTTTGCTAATTGGCAGACACTAAAAGCCGGTGAAACAAAAACAGTGACTATAACATATAAGTTACCTTTTTCATTAGACCTGGGTAGCCAATTGACCAATGACTGGAAAAAAATATTTTTGGCTAGCAATCGCCATTTTGATCATTATAGTTTGTTGGTTCAATCTCAAAGCGGTCAGATAAAATCAATTTTAAATTCTAAAATAGTTTTTCCAATAGGCACTAAGATTATTTGGGAGGCGGCCAATTCTGACAATAGCGTCCAAGTGCAAGATAATCAAACGGTTTTTAGTCAAAATTTGGACAGTGATCAATATTTTGGCGTAGTAATAAACAGCCAATAATCATGCTCAAAAAAGTTTGGCAAAAATTAAATAATTCAGTAGCGGGCGGGGCGGTAATCATCGCCTTTTTTTCTCTATTAGCAAAAATTTTGGCCTTGGTGCGCGAGCGTTTGATTGCTGTAAATTTTGGCGCCAGCGCCATCTCTGATGTGTACTATGCTTCATTTCGCTTGCCAGACATGATTTTTAACACTTTGGTATTGGGCGCTTTGACCTCAGCTTTTATTCCTATTTTTCAAAAAACCTGGCACAAAGACAAAAACAGTGGCCTGAATCTAGCTAATTCGGTGATAAATTTATTTTTAATTATTATTGGGGCCTTTATTATTGTGGCGGCTATTTTTACCCCACAAATTACCAAGATTATTACTCCGGGTTTTAATGCTTGGCAACTAGCGCAAACTATTATTTTGTCCAGAATCATGTTGCTGGCTACTTTATTTTTTGTCTTTTCCAATGTCTTGGGAGGAGTGTTGAATTCTTGGAAAAGATTTTTTAGCTTTTCATTGGCGGCTTCTTTTTATAATATTGGTATTATTATCGGAATTGTTTATTTTTATCCAAAGTTTGGTCTGGCTGGATTAGCTTGGGGAGTTGTGCTGGGCGCGGCTATGCACTTGCTAGTTCAGATACCAGAGGCCAAGCGATATGGTTTTCAATATAAACTAAAACTTATTTTTGACGCCAATTTAAAAAAAGTTTTGAAGTTGATGGTACCGCGTACTTTGGGTCTGGCCGCTGGGCAGTTGAATCTAGTGTTGATTACCATGATGGCTTCGCATTTGAATGCTGGTAGTATTGCGGTTTTTAACTTGGCCAACAATATGCAGAGTTTGCCAGTTTCTCTTTTTGCTGTCTCACTGGCCATTGCCGTATTTCCCACTTTTTCCCAAGCTGTCTTAGAAAAAAATCATCAATTATTTGCCACGCATTTATCACAAAATATTAGGCGCTTATTGTTTTTACTTTTGCCAATATCCGTTTTGATTGTGGTGTTGCGAGCGCAGTTGGTCAGAGTTATTTTGGGGGCTGGTAATTTTACTTGGGAAAATACTTATGACACCGCTCAGACTTTGGGTTGGTTTAGTATTTCTATTTTTGCTCAAGGATTGATACCGCTGTTGGCTAGATCTTTTTATGCCTTAGAAGATACCAAGACGCCTACTAAAATTGCCTTTATATCTATTGTAGTAAATATTGTCTCGGCCTATTATCTGGCTAATATTTTTGGAGTTATTGGTTTGGCCATGGCTTTTTCTATCAGTAGCATTATAAATATGCTTTTGTTGTACCTAGTCCTATACACTAGAGTTGAATTTATGGACAATAACAAAATTTTTAATTCTTTATTAAAAATTACCTTTAATTCTTTAGTGGCTGGATTTGTAGCCAATCGTGTTTTGTATCTTGTGGCCCCTTTAGTCAATATGCGCACATTCTCCGGCATTTTTTTGCAAGGACTGCTGGCTGGTCTGCTTGGCTTGCTAATTTACCTAATATTAAGTATATTATTCAAACTTGAGGAAGTGGCCATTGTCAAGCAAAAATTATTACCAAGCTGGCGTTTATTAAAAAATGGAAAAAATTAGAAATTTTTGTATTATTGCTCATATTGATCACGGTAAGTCAACGCTGGCTGACCGTATGTTGGAAGTGACCAACACCATTGATGAGCGTAAGATGAAAAATCAAATATTGGACCAGATGGATTTGGAACGTGAAAGGGGCATCACCATCAAGCTCCAGCCAGCGCGTATGGCTTGGAAGGGCCACGAATTGAACTTGATTGACACTCCTGGTCACGTTGATTTCACCTATGAAGTATCTAGGTCATTGGCAGCTGTCGAAGGCGCTATTTTGTTGGTGGACGCTAGTCAGGGAGTCGAGGCCCAGACTCTGGCCAATTTGTATTTGGCCATGGAGCAGAATCTAGTGATCATTCCGGTTATAAACAAAATAGATTTGCCAGCAGCTGATGTGCCAGCCGTAAAAAAAGAATTAATAAATTTACTGGGTTGCCAAGAGGAAGATATTTTTTTGACTTCAGCCAAGACCGGACAAAATGTCGGGCAATTATTGGATGCCATAATTAAAAAAGTTCCAGTGCCATCCAATACTGACGCTGATTCTTTGCAAGCTTTGATTTTTGATTCTATCTACGATGAGTTTCGAGGAGTGGTGATTTTTGTCAGAGTGTTTGCTGGACAAGTGAAAAAAGGTGATAAAATAAAATTTGCTTTTAGTCTGGAAGAAAGCGAAGTTTTGGAAGTTGGTTTTTTTAAGCCCCAGTGGACAAAAGCCGACTCTTTAAATAACGGAGAAATTGGTTATATCATTACTGGTGTAAAAAATCTTGATAAAGCCAAAGTCGGAGACACAATTATTTTAAAAAATAGCCACACCAAAGCCCTGCCAGGGTATAAAAGTATCAAGCCCATGGTTTACGCTGGTATTTTTCCGCAAGAAGGCAGTGAGTACCAAAAACTGCGCGATGCCATCATGAAACTAAAGCTCAATGATGCTAGTTTAGTATTTGAGCCAGCTAGTTCGCAGGCTTTGGGTTTTGGGTTTCGCTGTGGTTTTTTGGGCCTATTACATTTAGAAATTTTTCAAGAAAGATTGAAACGGGAATTTAATCTTGACTTGATAGTGACCACTCCGACTGTTGCTTACAAAGTAAAATTGCAGAATGGCGAACAATTTGTCTTGACCACTCCTTCAGAAATGCCCGATCCATCAAGCATTGAATTTATTGAGGAGCCATATATGAATATAGAAGTGGTGACGCCAAAAAATTACATTGGCAATTTAATGTCGTATATTACTGAGGTGGGTGGCTTGCCCCAAAACAATGAGTACCTTGATGAACAACGCTTGATTTTACGCTACCAGGTTCCTTTGAGTAGTATCTTGGTGGATTTTTATGACAAAATGAAAAGTCTTTCCTCGGGCTATGCCTCGCTTAATTATGATTTTGCCGATTATCGAAAATGTGAATTAGTGAAGTTGGAGATTTTGGTGGCCGAGGAGCCAGTAGAAGCCCTGACTAGCTTGGTCTACAAAGATCAAGCGCATCGCGCTGGTAAAAATATAGTTAGCAAACTAAAAGACATAATTCCCCGCCAACAGTTTGTGGTCAAAATTCAAGCAGCCGTGGGTGGCAAAATAGTAGCCGGAGAAAAAATATCGGCCTTGCGTAAAGATGTGACTGCCAAGTTGTATGGTGGTGATGTTACTCGAAAAAGAAAGTTGTTAGAAAAACAGAAAAAAGGTAAAAAAAGAATGGCCCAAAGCGGCAAAGTAGAAATACCGCAAGAGGCCTACTTAGCTGTCTTGAGGCGAGATTAGCTCCAGGTCCAGGCGATCATGGACAATATCATAAAAATGGATAATATTATCCAAATTAATTTTTGAGTTTTTCTTTTCATAGTTTAGGTGGGTAAGCGGACTAAAATATTTAAGCAATTGCTTATGAATAAGTTTAGCAAATTTTTCCCAAATGATGAAGTGCTACTCGTAGTGGCAGCCAAAGAAAGCAAATATTTGTATGTTTGGTATTTGGCTTGGCTGGTAGCTATTTTTTTCTTTTTGTTTCCTTTGTGGCACTTGGGTCGCTATGGTGTGCTTTTGTGGCTGACAATACTGCTGATCTGCTTGATTTTTTTCGGCAATTATCTTTTACGGCGCAATACGCTGTATATTATTACGCACAGCAAAATTTGGCATGTCTTTTATATAAACGATAACAATATCAAGCTTCGCGGAGCTATCAATAGAGCTGACATTGAAAATATGCACAAAGTAGGGGATGATTTAGTCATAAATACAAGCACCTCTATTTATTATTTAAAAAATATCAAAAAAATAGAAGAAGTTTATAACTTATTAAACGAGTCGGACTTATCTAAAATTGAAAAATCTGGTATAATATAGCCATGAATGGCGACCTAAGGCCAGAAATAAAAATACCACCAGTTGAAAGCGCTAGTAACGCTGATTTTGTGGCGGGCAGAGAACAGGCCATGGAAAGAGCGGCTGAGAATATAGTTAGAGTGCCAGACCCTACGCCTGTCAATGATCAGATACTTAGTGCCCAACAAGCAGTCAGCGTGACACCGGTTGAAAATCAGCAGATTGTTTTGGAAAAAGTTGAGAAAATTTTGGCTGAAGACATGGATAATATTTTTTTGTCCTTGGATGTCAACCAACAAGCCGAATTTAAAAAGCGCGGTGAAGAAGTTTCGCGACAAATTACCAAGCTTTTGAGCAAGGGCTCGGTTTCTTTCAAAAAAATTGTAAATTTGATTGTTTCCTGGTTGCGTATCATCCCGCATGTCAATAGGTTTTATTTGGAGCAAGAAGCCAAAATAAAAACCGATAAAATTATGCGAATAAATTCTAAAAAATAAACATGGAGCTTAACCAAGAAAGTTTAATTTCAATAGGACTGTTGGCCTTATTTACTTTTATTATTTTGAGCGTCCTTATTCATAAAAACAAGACAAAAACCAACAAGAGTTTGCGTTTGTCAGTTTTTTTGATAAAAGTTCCCAAATATACTAAAGAAGAAAAAGAAGAATTATCCAAGCAATATATTGAGCAGACCTTGGGCAAAATTGAGAACTTTTTTTCGGCTCTGGCTGGATTAAAGGCAGAAAAATTATTTTTTGGACAACCGAAAGAAATTTTTTCACTTGATATTGTTTCTGAAAATGGTTTGATTAATTTTTACGCTACAGTACCGCAAAAATTTGCGGAGTTTTTTATTGGTCAATTACAGGCAGTCTACCCCAAGATCTACGCTGAAGAGGTGACGGATTACAATATTTTTCAGACCAATTCATTTATAATGGCCGGCTATTTGAAATTTACCAATGACTATACTTTGCCCATAAAAACCTACCGTAGTTTTGAAAATGATCCCCAAGAAGGGATTACTAATGCTTTGAGTAAATTAGTGCCCGGTGAAGGAGCGGCTATTCAATATGTTTTTCGCTCCGCACCCAAAAAATGGCACAAAAGAGGCCGTACCATAGCCCAAAAAATGCACAAGGGTTTTACTTATTCCCAAGCCATGAAAGAAACTGGTGGCACTGGTTTTGTGGCTGGCTTAGAAAAAACCTCCGGTTTTTTGGCTAGTTTCTTTAAGACAACTAAAAAGCCAGAAGAAGTAGCCAAAGAAATAGAGGATCACAAACAGCCCTTATCAGCCATGGAGCAGGAGCGAGCCAAGGGCTTGGAAGAGAAAACTTCCAAAGCTGGCCTGGAAGTCAATATTCGCATGGTAGTATCAAGCACTAGCCATGAGCGCTCCAAAGCAATTTTAGCTGATATTTTGAATAGTTATAATCAGTACAATATCTATGAATTTGGTAATCGTTTTCAGGCCGTGGTACCTAGACATTCAGATCGAATTGCTGAGCATTTGATTTATCATCATTTTGCTCCGGACTATCGTTTGTTATTAAACTCCGAGGAGATGGTTAGTGTCATTCATTTGCCACTACCGACTACCGAGACACCAAACATTGATTGGCTGGAAGCTACCAAAGCGGCACCGCCAGTAAATATGCCGACTGAAGGTGTAATTTTGGGGAAAAATATTTATCGTGGCAAAGAAACACTAGTGCGTATCAAAGAAGCAGATCGTCGTCGCCATATGTATGAGATTGGAATGACCGGTACTGGTAAATCAGTGTTTATGGAAAGTTTGATCAAGCAAGATATTGAGGCTGGTCATGGTTTGTGTGTCATAGATCCGCATGGTGAGCTAGCCGACAAGGCCTTGAGTCATGTGCCAAAATCACGAGCCGAAGATGTTATATATTTCAACCCCTCAGATATTGAACGGCCCTTGGCCATGAATATGTTGGAATACGACACCGAAGAACAAAAAGGTTTCGTGATCAATGAAATGATTGCTATTTTTGACAAGTTGTATGACTTGAAAGCCACTGGCGGACCAATGTTTGAGCAATACATGCGCAACGCCATGCTTTTGATTATGGACGACAAGGATTCGGGGGCTACTTTAGTAGAAGTGCCCCGGGTGCTGTCCGATGAGGCCTATCGCAAATTTAAATTATCAAAAGTAAAAAATCGGCTAGTCAAAGATTTTTGGGAAAAAGAAGCGCAAAAAGCTGGCGGTGAAGCATCACTGGCTAACATGGTGCCCTATATCACCAGCAAGCTGACGCCATTTATTTCCAACGACACTATCAGACCAATAATTGCTCAGCAAAAAAGTGCTTTCAATTTTCGCGAAGCCATGGATAGTAAAAAAATTATTATTATTAATTTATCCAAAGGTAAAATAGGGGAAATGAATAGTAATCTTTTGGGTATGATAGTAATTGGTAAATTATTATTTGCTTCCATGAGTAGAGTGGATATAGCCGAAGAACAGCGCAGTGATTTTTATTTGTACATTGATGAGTTCCAGAATTTTATGACCGAGACTATTGGTATTATTTTATCGGAAGCTAGAAAATATAGATTGGATTTGATTTTAGCGCACCAATATATTGCGCAATTAGTAAAAAACAACGACACCAGAATCAAAGATGCAATTTTTGGTAATGTCGGGACTTTGATTTCATATCGCATTGGAGTGGAGGATGCTGAGGTGATTGCTAAGCAAATGGCGCCAGTAGTTTCTGTCTATGATTTGGTGAACATGCCCAAATATACTTGTTATGCCAAACTGTTGATTGATAACGCTAATCCGCCGGCTTTTAATTTTACGCCCATTATGCCGGAAAAAGGCAACTTGGAGCTGGCTGAAGCTATTAAACAATTATCAAGGCTCAAGTATGGCCGTGATAGAAAAATTGTGGATGACGAGGTCATGCAAAGAATTATTGTTTAGTTGTCAGTATTTTGGCTAAAATCCTGCCTCGCCTTATTATTAAGGGTTAATTCTTATTTTTTGGCTAATATTAGGTAAAATATCTAATAATTTGATAGCTTGGCGAGTCAAGGCGGGTAGCCAAAATATTTGGTATTTTGATAAATATTTAGGAAAAATAAAATTATTGCCAAATAAATTTTTTTATGGTAATTTTATAGACGAAACAGAGATTTTTTCGGTAAACAAAAATAAAAATGTCCCAAGCAAAAAAAATAAAAGAATTAGAATCCTTAATATATTCGCTGGAATTGGAACTGAAGAAAACCAAGCTGATTATGGGCGAATTGACTGGCTCCAGTGGTAAGCAGGCGGTTGATTATAGCTTGAAAGCAGCTGGTGTTGGCAAAGAGGATGAGAATGAGACCGGTGTAGTGGTGGAAGGTATTTTCAATGGGCAGATCATGATCGGTCCTGATGGCAAACAATATTCTGTGCCAGCCAATTACGCTTCCAAATCCAAGCTGGTTGAGGGTGATATATTGAAGCTAACCATTGATCGTTCTGGCGCTTTTGTCTACAAGCAAATTTCACCAGTAGAACGCAGTCGCTTGGTGGGACGTTTGGTCAAGGACAAAAATTTGGGAGAATTTGTGGTTTTGGCTGGGGACAAAATTTATCGAGTTTTGATGGCCAGCGTCACCTACTTCAAAGGCGAAGAAGGCGATGAAATAGTTATTCTGGTGCCCAAGGATCATGACAGCACTTGGTCAGCCGTAGAAAATGTCATAAAAAATAAAAAAAATAAATTCGACGATATTGAAATAGATTTTTAGGCCTTTATGAATTCGGAAGTAATTTACAGAAAATATCGGCCAAAAACATTTAAGGAAGTTGTTGGCCAGAGGCCTATAAAAGTGACTCTCGAAAATGAGATAATCTCTGGTCAAATAGCGCATGCTTATTTGTTTGTTGGGCCAAGGGGCACGGGCAAAACCACTATTGCAAGGTTATTGGCCCGTTCTTTAAATTGTCTAAACAGAAAAGAAGCAAGTGCTGAGCCCTGCAATGAATGCAGTGTCTGCCGCCAGTTAAACAACAATCAGTCAATGGATGTGATAGAGATTGACGCCGCTTCACATACTGGGGTTGATAATGTTCGCGATAATATTATCAATAGCGCGCAAGTGCCGCCTTTTAGCAAAACTGGCTACAAAATATTTATCATCGATGAGGTGCACATGCTTTCCAAGTCGGCTTTCAATGCCTTATTGAAAACCTTAGAAGAGCCACCAGCTAGAATAGTTTTTGTTTTAGCCACTACCGAAATACACAAAGTACCGCAAACTATAATTTCCCGTTGTCAAAGATTTGATTTCAAAAAATTGACTCAAAGTGAAATATTGAGTCGTCTGAGTGAGATAGTAGAGTGGGAAAAAACAATAGTGCCGGATCATATTTTGACAGAAATTGCCAGACGAGCGGATGGTGGCATGAGAGACGCCGAGTCGCTCTTGGGTCAGATAATGTCATTGGGCCAAGGAAAGATAAGCGATGAATTGGCTTCTTTGGTATTGCCACGCAGTAATTGGAAAGAAATCAATGAATTGATTGAGGCCTTGAAAGTCCAAAATTTAGCCGCGGCACTCAATCAGATAAATAAATTAGTCAACGAAGGCATTGATTTAAAAATTTTTATTGCTGATCTGCTGGAGTATTTGCGACAGATAATGCTTTATAATATTGTGGGTAGTAGCTGGCAAATAGACGCCGCTGATGAAATAAAAGAAGCAATAATAAATCATGCGCGAGATTTTTCAGTACCGGATTTATCTAGGTTAATAAATATTATTTTGACCAAGCTGGCCATAAAAGATACTTTAGTGGAACAACTGCCTTTGGAATTGGCTTGCGTGGAATATTTATTAAAAAAATCACCAGAAATGACCAGTAGTCAGAATCTCGGCGAACCGGAATTGAAGAAAACAGCCACCACACCTATAAATACTGGTGGCTCAACTCAATATCAAGTTTGGCAACAGGTCATTGAAGAAACCAGAAAAATAAATAAATCATTAGCAGTCTTATTGCAGAATAGCCATCCGCTGACTTTGGATGAAAAACAGGTTTTGGTTGGCTTGCAGTACAATTTTCATCTAGAACAGCTCAACAAATCGTCAGTCAAAAGTACAATAAGCGACATAGTTTTTAAACTGACCAACAATAAATTGTTGCTGGATTTTATTATTGACGATGATTTTGTACAAAATCACCAAGTGTATAAAGGAAAAAACGAAAAAGAAGTTGAGGATATTATTGATACTTTTGGGGGAGAGTTGATTTGATTGACTAAGCAACAGAATTATTATATTATTTTTTAGTTATTTATAGCCATTCGGGGACCCGCCGTCACTCCTTCGGAGTTTTGGCGGGCAAGTCGTACCTTGTATAATTTATGTCTAAAGTTGTAAATAGTTTAAAATAAAAAGCCAGTTTTTATTTGTTCGGGGATCGTCTAATGGTAGGACGCTAGGTTCCCCGGCCCGCCTCGCGAGTCACCGTTGTTTTTTAAAAAACTAATTTAATTATTGCCGGATCGTCTAATGGTAGGACGCTAGGTTCTGGCCCTAGTAATCGGGGTTCGACTCCCTGTCCGGCAGCCAATATTTTTTTAATTTAATATAAGCGTTTAGTGCTCGGCGAGCGGGGCAGGCTGGCCCTGGTAATTGGGGTTCGAGTCCCTATCCGGCAGCCAAGTCATGTGAAATAAATTTAAATTTTTTCCCAGTTATTAAATACATGAAAGGGACTCGAACGGGCAGAAGCGAGATATGAGCGTAGCGAATAAATCGAGCGTCGCTCAAAGTGAGCTGGCGTAGCTTTGAGCGCTGCCCAGGACAAGGAGCGAACAACTTATTAAAATTAATGGGTGAGCGACGCGGAAGTCCCTATCCGGCAGCCAAAACATTTTTAGATTTAATATACAAAAATTATCTATAATTATAATGAAATTTGGTTTTGAAAATCCACTGGGTGTGGCGCGTGAGCGCATAAATAAAGTCATGAGCGAGTCTCGTTTGCCCAATCAAAACTATGAAAGCACTGTCGGTGTCTATGGTGGTCGCATCAAGCAAGACGAAGCTGGTCACATGATTTATGACATGGGTGGCCCTGTATCCAAGGTAGACCAGGCGGGCGATATTTTTTTGAGAAACTACGATGAACATGTCATGAAAGATCCTTGGGACATGCTCCGTCGACATCCAAAAATGTTTTTTAAGTTTTTTATGCCCGGCCCCAAACGCTATCGTGGTCGTCCCAATGAAATCATGAATAATGTGAGAAACTTGGGTCTGGAAGAATATTATGGCGAGCACGAAAAAGGTCTAGAAATACTCAAACCTGAACTCTACACTCAGGGTACGGCACTCCAAGATATTTATAAAGCCGACCTGATCGGCAATGAAGCATTGATGAATATTGACCGCTTTGAAGCAGTGCGTCGAGCTGGCGTTTATTTAGCTCAGATTCATGAGAAAACAGCCGTCGGTGAAGTCTTGGTGTCTGATGTGATCTTTATGTCTGAAGGCGAAGATAAATTAGCCAAGCCAGTACTCAATCTACCCGACATCGTCTACAACCAAGACAAGGAAACGGCGGAAATTGACAAAAGAGCAACTGACCTCTTGGATTTTATAGTCAACATTGGTATGGAAGAAGCTCGTCGCTCCGAAGGTGATGAGGCCTCGGTCAGTCGCGCTTTGGACGCCTTACTGACTGACTATAACGATTACAAAACTTTGATGATAGTCATTTCCTATATCAAGCGTGGCCGTCTGATGCTGGCTGGCGATCGTAAAAATGAAAATTTGGATTATCCTGAAGGATCACCTACAAAAGAAAACAGCTACCTATTTAGCCAACACAATGTTGCTCGCATGGGCAATCGCGATCAAAATCTTGACGTAATGATAAAAAATTTATCACTCCAAGCTTTGCAAAAGAAATGCGATATTCTTAAAAATTAAAAATATTATAATATTATTATGGAAAGACCAGAAGCGCCAAAAACTCCCGAACAAATTATAGAAGAGAAAAAAACGGAATTAATCAAAGCAGCAGAAAACATGATGGATTGGCAGGTGGCAAAAAGTTTAAAAGAAAGATTGCTACCGCCAGCCTTAGATGGCTTGACTATTGAAGAACTAGAATATTGCGAACAGCTTCTGCGTTTTATTGATCATCATCACTATCTTAAAAGCAAGCTTGCTTCAGCGGCAAAAGATTTACTCAGAGAAGACGAGGAGGCGCTTAATAGCATGGGAGCAAAAATTGGTCCAGAACGTGTTCAAGCTTTACGACAGATATTTCTCGGCAAGAAAAAAGAGGATTAAATATAATAATTAATTAATAAATAAAAAAATTATGAGTTTAGAAAAAAGACAAGAACAAGAAGGTATTAAGCCCGCCGATGAACTAAAGTGGGCTATGGAAGGTTTAAGTGGTGGTGATTATGGAGAGGTTGAAAACTGTCTTAATGCTTTTGCCACAAAAGTGTCAGAAAGTGGCCCTTCGGCTGAAGAAAGGGAAGCTCTCAAGAGCACTTTGGGTGCTTTAAAGGGCCAGATCGAGTCTGCTGATATTCCAGAAGTATCTAGAAGCAGGATAGCCAGAGCACTGGAGTCTGCTGAGAGTTCTTTGTAAGTTAAGACCTCTTAAAATATATAAGAATTTTTCAGGTGGCTTGCTGAAAAATAATTTTTTAGTTACACAATGAATTTTTTAAACAAAAATTGGATTAAAATTATTGGCGTGTTTATTTTATTACTACTCTTGTTTTGGTTATTTTTTATAAAATTTAATCAAAAAGTCACGGCGCCAAATAACGAAAATTTAAATATTAATACTAATGAAAATTTGCTGTCTACCACTACAGTTGTGGACACATCAGTAACACAAAAAACTATGCCAATTGTAAAAATCGAAACTAATAAAGGTGATATAACTATCGAGCTTTATGCTAGTGATGCGCCCAAGACCGTGGAGAATTTTCTGACTTTAGTTAATAAGGGCTTTTATGATAATGTGATTTTTCATCGAGTAATTTCTGGATTTATGATTCAAGGTGGCGATCCGACTGGCACGGGACGCGGTGGACCGGGCTATCAGTTTGCTGATGAACTGGATCCTAAAAACGCTTCCTACCAAGCTGGCTATGTGCGTGGCACAGTGGCCATGGCCAATTCTGGTCCCAATACCAATGGCAGTCAATTTTTCATTATGCACCAAGATTATCCTCTAGATCACAACTATACTATTTTTGGCCGAGTAGTGAGTGGTCTGGAGGTGGTAGATGCTATTGCCACTAGCAAAACAGATGCTACGGACAGACCACTAGAAGAAATAAAGATAAAAAAAGCGGAAGTAATAGAGTAATTAAAAAAATAGTTATATAAAAAAACGGTCTAAGGCCGTTTTTTTGTTCATAAATTTTTGCAAAAAGAATAGAGAGTTGACCAGACTCTCTATCCCCGGTGTTGGGGGTGTTTTTTTTCTTGGGTCAGCACCGAATGGTGCTAGGATTTCGGCGGAAAGGTCGCCAGAACAAAATCACGGCGGGCATCGTAGGAGAAAAGACGTTCCTGGGCTGCCTCGAGTTGACTCTGAGCCTTGGCGACCTGGTCGGCCAGTAGTCGTCGACGTTCTTGCAGATAGCTGCGGACATCTTCCTCGGAAGCCAGTCGCAGACCTTCGCTGAGAAGCATCTCGCTGGAAGCCAAATGAACCCACTCAACGCGAAAATCGTCCATCACTATCATGCCAAAAGCGTCTTCTTTCACCTCAGCTACGACACAGGGGATGAGTCCCGTTGTACTTCCGAGTGGATTCCTCTGTTCCCACAGCATCAGAAGTCCTTGACGCAATTGACGGATATCGATCATGACGCACCATCCTTTATTGGGTTGGGGGTGTACGAAATAATAAAATACATTAGCATTTATTGTAAATTCTGTCAATGTTTTGCGCGCAAGCTATTTTATTGGGCTCTAAACCTTGCCAAAACATTATAATTCTGGTATTATTGGCACTTATGGAAATTAGAAACATCGCAATTATCGCCCACGTTGACCATGGAAAGACTGCTTTGACTGATGCTATTTTGAAGCAAACCGGCATGTTGGCAGACGAAGGTGTGGGTATGGACTCCAATACGCTAGAAAAAGAGCGTGGTATTACGATTTATTCCAAAAATGCTTCAGTGTTTTACAAAGACACCAAAATAAATATTGTCGATACCCCCGGACACGCTGATTTTGGTTCAGAAGTAGAGCGGGTTTTGCGCTCCATTGACAGCGTCTTGTTGGTTGTTGACGCACAAGAAGGTCCTATGCCCCAGACCAGATTTGTTTTGAAAAAATCTTTGGAATTGGGTTTGAAGCCAATCGTGGTGCTCAACAAAATTGACAAACCAGCGGCCAATCCTAATTTAGCGCATGAACAAGTTTTTGAATTATTTTTGGACTTAGGCGCCACTGATGAGCAACTGGATTTTACCACTGTTTATGCCATTGCCAAATCCGGAATTGCCAAGCGTTATTTGACTGACGATTCTCAAGACATCATGCCACTGCTTGATGCGATATTAGAAAAAGTTCCACCAGCCGCTTCCTTGGTAGATTTGCCTTTACGTTTTCAACCATTCAATCTTGGCTATGATAATTTTTTGGGACGACTAGCTATTGGTCGGATTTATGAAGGGTGTTTGAAAAATAAAGGCAATTTGGTTTTGAAAAAATCTAATGGTGAAAATAAAACTGGTCGTATTACAAAAATATTTACCTTTCATGGATTAGAAAGGAAGGAAGTAGAGGAAGCTGTGGCTGGCGATATAGTAATGGTGGCTGGTTTTCCCGATATTGATATTGGGGAAACTGTTTGTTTGTCAGCTGACCAAGAAGCGCTACCAGCTATTACTGTGGATGAACCCACCATATCTTTGGATTTTTTAGTGAACAGTTCTCCTTTTGCTGGACGCGAAGGAAAATATGTTACTAGCAAGCAACTGCGCGAGCGTTTGGAAAAAGAATTGGAAATTAATGTCGGCTTGAAAATTGATTTTTCCAACGACACTTGCAAAGTGTATGGTCGCGGTGAATTACATATTGCTATTTTGATTGAGACCATGCGTCGCGAGGGTTATGAACTGCAAGTATCACAACCCCAAGTAATTATCAAAGAAAAAGATGGTAAAAAACTGGAGCCCTTTGAAGAGGTGACTATAGATGTGCCAGAAAATCGTTCTGGAGTAGTCATGGAAAAAATCGGCAAGCGCAAGGGGATTGTCACTAGTATGAAAAGTCATGGCAGTCAAACGCGTTTGATATTTGAAATGCCGACTCGGGGCTTGCTGGGTTATCGGGGAGAATTTATTATTGATACTCGTGGCGAAGGCATCTTGTGTGCGCGAGTCATTGGCTATCGTCCTTATACTGGTGAGATCAAAAAGCGTGATGTTGGCTCTATGGTCTCCATGGCCACTGGCAAGGCCTTAGGATTTTCTTTATACAATCTACAAGATAGAGGGGTGCTGTATATCGGACCAGGCGTGGAAGTCTACGAGGGTATGGTCATCGGCAATGCCGCCAAAGGCATGGATATGAATGTCAATCCCACCAAGGGCAAGCAATTGACCAATATGCGCAGTAAAGCTTCAGATGAAGCTATTGCCTTGGTGCCACCGAATATTTTGAGTATTGAAAAGGGTTTGGAAATAATAGCTGATGATGAATACTTGGAAATAACCCCAAAAAGCGTGCGTTTGCGCAAAATGGCTTTAACTGATAATGACCGTCGTAAAGCCAATCGTCAAGCATTGAATAACGAAGAATAAATTTTAAAAAGCGGCTTATTTAATAGACCGCTTTTTTGTTTTGTTAAAAAAATTATTTATTTATAACAAATAATATCCGGGTACAAAATATTGACAAAAGATAAATATAATGATATATTATGTTGTTGAAAGTTATTTGAACAAACATCAAAGGAGGCAGGTCATGCAGTGTTTTGTGCTTGTAGGATGTGGCTCTAGTGAAATACTAGAGGTAGAAATTCGTCATAGTTATGAAGGTGATCGCAGTGGTGTCATCTTTGGACCATTCAAGAACGAGCAAGAAGCTACCGTTGCCCTACAGACAGCAGGTTTTGTTTTGGAAACAGATGACCAGCTTGCCTGGAAACGTATCTGGTGTGATGCCCAAACGCGTTCTCATCGGGCACAATTGATACCATTGCGTTTTTTTATTCTTGAAAAGAAACGCCTCGCCCGTTGGTTCAAACACAAAGTGCGTTGATGCTGGCCATTACCCCCCTTAAGCAGAGCTTGAGGGGGGGGCTTTATTTTTTTAGCACCCTTTTCAAGCAGATTTTATATTGCTATAATAAAAAAATGAATTCAAAAGATATAATAGTGCCGAATCACATCGGAATTATAATTGATGGCAATAGGCGTTGGGCCAAAGCGCATAATTTACCCACCTTAGAAGGGCACAGAGTTGGTTCTGATAAGGTAAAAGAAATTGCTGAATATGCTTTGGCCAAAGGCGTCAAAATTTTGACTATTTTTGCTTTTTCTACGGAAAACTGGAAGCGCAGTGAGGAGGAAGTAAATTATTTATTTAAATTGTTCAGTACTTTTTTAGATAAAGAAACAAATAATTTAGCTGAAAAGGGGATTAAATTACAAATATTAGGTGACAAGACTAGATTTAGCACTGATTTGCAAAGAGCCATAGCTAATTCCGAAGAAAAAACCACTGAAGTCAAAAAAGGCATTTTGAATCTATGCGTTAATTATGGTGGTCGTGATGAAATTATCAATGCTGTAAAAAATATAATTAAAAATAAAATACCAGCGTCAGAAATTACTGAAGAGTTGTTTAGTAAAAATTTATACACCAGTAATTTGCCTGACCCAGATTTTATTATTAGAACATCAGGCGAACAAAGACTGTCTGGCTTTTTGACTTGGCAATCAGTCTACAGCGAATTATATTTTGTCAAAAAAATGTGGCCAGAATTTACCAAAGATGATTTTGATGAAGCTTTGTTGGAGTTCAGTAATCGCCAAAGAAGGTTTGGCGGTGGCTAGTGTTTTGTGCTATAATTATAATTTATAAGTAATAAAAATATATGAAAATAGACAAAAAGAAAAATTCTAAAAAACAAAAAAAATTAATCAACAATATTCTTAATCACTACGGAAACATGAAAGCATCTTTAGTGATTGTTTTATTTTTGTTGGTTATTGGGGTCGGCTTGCTTTTATTAGCTAACAATATTAATGATCGCCAGAAAAAACTGCCACCAATTAATAATAACAACGGTACAAGTAACTATGATTTTAGTACTGAAGTGGCTAAATTCAAATCAGTCGATGAATTCAAAGATTATCTCACACAAGGTCAGCTGCTGGCTAGCTCCGATTACTATGGTGGCATGAATACTATTTCAAGAGATGTTATGGTGAACGCTCCGATGATGGCGGAGGATAGCATCAAGACCACGCCTAGTGGAAGCGGATCAGCTAACGCCGAAAGATTTTCTGAAACCAATGTGCAAGTGGCTGGTATTGATGAGCCCGATGTTTTAAAGACTGATGGTCAAAATATTTTCTATGCCAAGCAAGGAAATTATTATGCTTATGAGAGAATGATGGTCCCAGTTCCAGTGGATAGCTATTATCCCCAACAACAAGTAACAGCTGAAACCGATATTATTAAATCTTGGCCATTGACTGACATGAAATTATTATCCCAGATTGATAAGGCGGGCGAGTTATTGGTCAAAGATAATATGTTGGTGGTATTTTCTGGTAATGAAATAAATGGCTATGATATTAGCAATCGAGCCAAACCAGAAAAAAAGTGGACCATCAAGCTAGATTCCAACTCCCAAACAGTATTTGATCAGGCCAGATTGTATAATGATAATATTTATTTAGTGACCCACACTTATATCAATGGGACTGAGCCCTGCCCTATTCAGCCACTGACTTATAATGACGAAAAACTTAGCATTGCTTGCAATGATATTTATCATCCAGTTTCTCCAATCCCGGCTGATTCAACTTATGTGGCCATGAAGATTGACATCAAGTCTGGTAAAGTAGGTGACACTACTTCTTTTGTGGCCAGTGCGGGGCAATCAGTGGTCTATATGTCAACGGATAATTTGTATATTACTTATCCGCAGTCAATTGATATGTTCACTTTTTATTCGGATTTTATTAATAAAGAGGCGACTGATCTACTGACTGCTAGTGTTCAAGAAAAAGTGAACAAACTAAAATCTTATGATTTGAGTAATTACACCAAGATGATGGAGCTACAGATTATCATTGAGAATTGGCAAAAAAGTTTGGGTAAAGACGAACAACTTCGAGTGCAAACTGAATTACAAAATCGTTTTCAAAATTATTATAAAAATAATAAAAGAAATTTAGCTAATACGGGAATTGTAAAAATTGGCATCGACAATTTGAAGGTCAAAGCTAGCGGTGGTATTCCTGGTTCGCCACTAAATCAATGGTCGCTAGACGAATACAAAGGCAATTTGAGAATCGCTACTACTTTGGGCGGTATGTGGGATTCGTCTTTTGGTAGCAACGGTGAAAGCGCCAATGATCTGTATGTGTTGGGTGATGATCTCAAAATCGTTGGTAAATTATTAGACATGGGTTTGACTGAACGCATATACAGCGCCAGATTTATTGAAGACAAAGCTTACATAGTGACTTTTAGGCAGACGGATCCATTTTATGTGATTGATTTGAGTGATGCCAAGAATCCAATTAAAAAAGGCGAGTTGAAAATACCCGGCTATTCTTCCTATTTGCATCCCATAAATAAAGATAGAATTATTGGTGTTGGTGAGGAAGCCAACAAAGTAAAAATTTCTTTGTTTGATGTTTCCAATGCTTCTGATCCAAAAGAATTATATAAATATTCTTTAGATGAATATTATACTGAAGTCAATAGTAATTCTCGAGCTTTTATGATGGACCAAAAGTATAAAGTTTTCTTTATACCGGGTAGTAAAGGCGGATATGTGTTGAGCTATGACAATGATAAATTATCTTTGGTCAAGGCCGCTCAAATGACTCAAGTCAAACGCGCTATCTTTGTCAACGACTCTTTCTATATAATTGGTGAGAATGAAATCAAGGTTTATGATGAAAAGAGCTGGGAAGAGCAAAAAACTTTTGATCTAGCCACTGCTGAATCAGAAAAAAAATAATTTAATATTATTTTATAATAAAAAACACTCAAACTCATTTGAGTGTTTTTTATCTGAAATTTTTATTTTAGATATTGACAGAATTGGTAGATTATTATAGGGTAACTTGAAAACTAAAAATTGGGCATTTCAGCCCATTAGTTTTGTTCCATGACATGAAAGGAGATTGTGATGAAGAAGATGATCGTGCAGCAACTGGTCACCACAATCACGGCTTTGGTGGCGTTTTTTGTTGTCCTGGGCCTTACGAATAATAACGGCTTCGCCCTCATTGCTGTGGTTGCAACCGCTGTGATCGCCTGTTGCATTTTTGGCGTCGACAAAAATGAGTCCTTCGTTGCTTTTTTTGCTCTTGTCCTCGCTACCGGTATGACTGCTTTTACCGCGTTTGCTATCAACGTCGGCAGGCCCATATCAATTTTTTTTAATCTCTTTCTTGACTTTGTTTTGGTCATTGCCCTTATTGTCGTTTTAGTTATTGGCATGGCCACTGATCCCAATGTCAGTAAGAGGGCAAGAATCATTATCCATTCCTGTCAATTCTTACTCGTCTTTCTTTTGACGCTTTATGGCGTCTATAAGTAAGACATGCATCTTGGTCTTCGGATCAACCCATTGAGACCCGGGTTAGAATAGGGTCTTTCTTTTTTTACCCAAAAAGACCTTTTAAACCCTGTGCTAAGGCAGGGGTTTTTCTATACTTGTCAAAATTGTTATTTGTGTTAAAATGAGTTGGTTATTTATTTAAAAACTTGGAAATTATGAATAAATATAGTTATCCACAGCAACACAAGCTTATTAGCAAAAATCGGCTCAGATGGACAGGGATATTTATAGCTATTTTGACAATAATGGCTATACTTTTTGTTCTGCCAAATGTGTCTTTTTTACCCAAAGATCATTGGGTAAATAAGGTCAAAATGCATCTGGGTCTTGATTTACAGGGTGGCACCCATCTTGTTTATCAGGCCGATGTTACCAACGTGCCTAATAGCGAGCGTCGTGACCGTGTGGAAGCCCTACGGGACGTCATTGAAAGACGGGTCAATGCCTACGGTGTTTCTGAGCCACTGGTCCAGACCAACTACAGTGGAGAAAATTATCGTATTATTGTAGAATTAGCCGGCGTTACTGATGTCAATGAAGCTATAAAAATCATTGATAAGACACCGCTATTAGAATTCAAAACTCAAGGAGCAGATACAAGTTCAACTGATAATGACGCTACTCGTTTGAAAGCCGAAGAAGTCTTGAAGCGCGCCCTAAAAAATGAGGATTTTGCCAAGCTAGCCAAAGAATTCAGCGAAGATCCGGGCTCAAAAGACGCTGGCGGTGATTTGGGCTGGGCCAAAAAAGATACTTTTGTACCCGAGTTTGACAAAGCTATTTTTGAAGATTTAAAATCCGGACAAATCAGTAAGCAATTAGTGGAATCTCAGTTTGGCTATCATATTATAAAAAAAATAGAGGAGCGCACTACAGTTGATGGTGTACTAGAAGTGCATGCCGCGCATATTTTATTTGCCAAAGCAAACGCTGATTTGAATAATAATTGGCTGGATACTACCTTGGGTGGTAAAAATATAAAAAAAGCGCAACTACAATTTGACCCCAATACCCAAGATCCAATGGTTTTACTTGATTTTGATGAAGAAGGCACAACTGTTTTTGCCTCTTTGACTGAAGCTAATGTTGGAAAACCAATTGGTATATTTTTGGATGGATCATTGCGCTCCAGTCCAGTAGTTCAAGAAGCCATCAAAGATGGTTCAGCTCAGATCTCTGGCAAGTTTACTATTGCCGAAGCCAAGCAATTAGTCAAAGATTTGAACTTGGGTGCTTTACCAGTGCCGATTAGCTTGCTCACCCAACAGACTATTGGACCGACTTTAGGTAAGATTTCTTTGACCCAGAGTTTGTTGGCTGGCATTATTGGTTTCTTGGCCGCCGCTTTGTTTATGTTGCTGTTTTATCGCTTGCCGGGTTTCTTGGCTGTCATTGCTTTGGGTATCTATACCGTAGTCAGTTTATCAATATTTGAATTAATACCAGTGACTATGACTATGGCCGGTATTGCTGGTTTTATTCTATCTATTGGTATGGCCGTTGATGCCAATGTTTTGATATTTGAGCGCACCAAAGAAGAGCTTTACAATGGCAAAAATTTAGTTACAGCCATTGAAGATGGATTTGAGAGAGCTTGGCCATCAATTAGAGATTCAAACTTTTCGTCAATTATCACTTGTGTGATTCTGGCTTGGTTTGGCACTTCGATTATCAAAGGTTTTGCTATAACTTTGGGTATTGGTATTTTGGTATCCATGTTTTCCGCTCTTACTGTGACTCACACCATTATGCGTTTGGTGGTTAATAAAAAACTAGAAAATAAACTCGGCTGGTTTGGTGTAAAATTAGAAAAAACTGAGGAATAAAAAATATGTTCAAAATCATTCAAACAAGAAAAATTTGGTACACCGTTTCAATAGTGCTTGTTTCTATTTCAATACTTGGTTGGTTTCTTTGGGGACTAAAATACGGTTTGGATTTTACTGGTGGAAGCTTGATGGACGTCACTTACTCACAACAGCGACCTAGCGCAGATGAGGTTAAGACAGTTTTCAGTCAGGTAAATATAGCTGATGTTATAGTTCAGCCATCTGGAGAAAAAGATTATATTTTCCGTTTCCAAAATATTGACGAAACTCGTCATCAGGAAATTGTCAAAGCTTTGTCTGGAATAAAAGTAGCCAATACTGACAATAATACTTTTTCAGAAAATAAGTTTGAGTCTATTGGACCATCTTTAGGCAAAGAATTAAAAACCAAAGCCATTCAGGCGATTGTTATTGTTTTGGTTTTTATAGTTTTATATATTGCTTACGCTTTTAGAAAAGTATCCAAACCAGTAGAATCATGGAAGTATGGAGTTTCAGCTATCATTGCTTTGATTCATGATGTCTTGGTGGTGACTGGCGTCTTTGTTTTCTTAGGTAGATTTGCTGGAGTAGAAGTAGATAGTTTGTTTGTGACCGCTTTATTAACCTTGTTGGGCTTCTCAGTCCATGATACCATCGTTACTTTTGATCGTATTCGAGAAAATCTTTTCAAAAGTCGCAGTTATGACAACTTTGAAGAAATTATTAACATCAGCATCAACCAAACTATAGTCCGCTCTTTAAATACCTCCTTGACGACCTTTTTGGCCCTGCTAGCCATACTACTTTTTGGCGGAGAAAGCACCAGATATCTGGCCCTAGCTTTGTTGATTGGTGTGGTAGTGGGAACTTACTCATCAATATTTATTGCCTCACCGCTATTATTATTGTTTAATAAAAAGCGCTAAAATCCTGCCTCGCCTTAGGTGATATTTTGTCTTATTTTTAGCTAATATTAGCTAAAAAAATAGTTTACTATAAAAGTAGGCGAGTCAAGGCGGGTAGCCAAAATATTATCTTTTTTGTCAACCCCTGTTTTTTACTAAATTGGGGTTGACTTATTTTAATAAATGTGTTATGCTATGGGGGATATTAAAAAACATCGAATATTTATTGATTTAAATAAATAATATGGAATCAATTTTAGACCAAGTAATTACAGCCAAACATTTATCAAATTTAGCTAGTTTCAATCCTCATGAAACGCTAGACGGCATTTTGACTGCTCTGACTGATCGTGAACGCGAGATTATCAAGCTCCGCCACGGCTTGTCTGGCTATGACAAAAAAACTTTAGAAGACATCGGCAAAGAATATGCTATTACCCGTGAACGTGTCAGGCAGATTGAAAACAGTTCACTGAAGAAAATCATCAAGAATTTTGATGAAACTTATTTACAGGAGATTGAAGATGTTACTAATGGCATTTTGTCAGAACATGGCGGCTTAATGGCCGAAGCTAATTTGATTAAAGAATTATTGACTTCTTCTGGCTATAACAACGACAATCATTCAGCTGTGGTTTTTATCTTAGGTCAATTACTAAAACACCGTTTTCAATTTATCAGAGAAACAAAAGAAAATTTTGATTACTGGAAATCTCCCGAGTCTTCTGTGGATTTTTATGACCAAGCCATTGATAAAGTGTTAGAGATTGTGGAGAAACACAGTGCGCCTTTGCCATTAGACACTCTATTGAGCCGAGTGCAAGATACTGACTACTACAAGCAAAATGAAAATTTGACTGATAAAGTTGTGTTGAATTTTATTTATATTACCAAAAAGTTAAAATCAAATCCTTACGAAGAATGGGGTTTGACTCATTGGCCAGATATTTCTCCCAAGAGAATGAATGATAAAATCTATTTGATTTTGAAGAAAGAAAACAGGCCAATGCATTTCAACGAAATTGCCGAGACTATCAACAAGATGAATTTTGATCATCGCCAAGCTTATCCAGCCACTATTCACAATGAATTGATTTTGGATGACAAATATGTTTTGGTTGGTCGCGGTATTTATGCCCTAAAAGAATGGGGCTACAAACCAGGCGTGGTTTCTGATGTAATCGAAGAAATATTACGCCAGAGCGATAGACCATTGAATAAAAAAGAAATTGTGGAAGAGGTCTTGAAGCATCGCATGATCAAAGAAACAACTGTCGCCTTAGCTTTAATGAACAAAGATAGATTTATTAAAAACGAAAACGGAAAATACTCTTTGAAAAATGCCTAATTTTATAAGAAAACAACTCTACTAAGCTAGTGGGTTGTTTTTTTATTTTATTTGACCGTTGACTAGCAAAAAATGTTAATAAATTGTATAATATAGACAAATAGAGCTATATGGATCTGACTTCTTTTTTAATAGACTGGAATGCTGTGGCTGAGGTTGGCTCACTGCCAGCCGACGAGCTAATGATCTATGCCTTTACTCATGGTGTGGGTTTGATTTATGCTTTTGTTGTTGTCTTGATGGCTTATGATGTCTGGCACAATTATAAGCAAGTAAAATGGTTCAATAAAATAAAATGGATTTTTTTGGCTATTGACATACCGCGCGATTCCGAACAAACTCCCAAAGCTGTCGAGCAATTATTTGCCACACTTTCTGGTGCTCATACACCCATTAGTTTTAAAGAAAAAATGGAAGGAGTTTTTCAATTAGCTTTTTCTTTTGAAATCATTAGTATTGATGGTTATGTGCAGTTTCTCATTAGAACACCCGACTATTGGCGAGACCTAGTGGAAAGCTCAATTTATTCACAGTATCCGGACGCGGAAATAACCGAAGTCAACGACTATACCACCGATGTTTCATCCAAGTTTCCCAATGATGATTATAATATGTGGGGCACAGAAGTGGTGCCAGTAGCTTCGGAAATTTACCCCATACGCACTTACACCGAATTTGAGGATTCAGTCAGTGGTGAATTCAAAGATCCCATGGCTTCGGTAATAGAAACCATGAGTAAAATAAGAAATGGTGAGCGTGTTTGGTTGCAGTTGTTGATTCGTCCTTGCTATGGTGAAAAATGGCAAAAAAAAGCTAAAGAAGCAGCCATGAAATTGGCGGGTAAAAAAGCGCCAGAATCAAAAAAATCATGGTACGCAAATATTTTACCGTCAATATTTGGCCTTTTCACCTTGGAGAATGGCCAGTCAATGTTTTGGTGGAATGATGTACCAGGTGATAAGTCAAGAAAAGATGTTAAAAAAGACGACTTGCCTAGCATCATGTTGCATTTGACACCCGGAGAAAAAGACGCCTTGGAAGCGATACAGAAGAAGGCCGCAAAAATTGGCTTTGAATGTAAGATCAGATTAATTTATCTTTCACCACACGATCAATATAATCCCGGCCGTGTTATTTCCCCAGTTTTTGGCTCTTTGAAACAATTCAGCACTATGAATTTGAACGCCTTCAAGCCAGATTCCAAGACCAAAACTAAAGTAGAATGGTTTTTTGTCAAATATAGATTGGCCAAAAGACGAGAAAGACTGATTAAGGCCTATAAATTTAGGAGCAACTTGGCTGGTCACTCACATTTTATTTTAAACACCGAAGAGCTGGCTAGTCTTTGGCATTTTCCCAGTAGAGAAATTCGTACTCCTTTACTGCAAAAGACTGTCAGTAAGAAAAATGAACCGCCATTTTCATTGCCAATTTTTCACGAAGATACTGGTGCGTCTGGCATTGAAGATGATTTAAGAAAACAATTGAGTACTGCCAAGCCATTTGATGTCAAACTTGATAATAAATATTTTGAAAATAAATTTGCTAAAAAAATTGATTCAACGAGTGACGATAAAAAAGCCGTGGCTCCAAAAAATCTGCCCATAAAATAATATGCCCGAAATAAGTGAAATTACATCTTTTGCGGAAACTGATTACCGCAACCAAAGTGTAAAATTTGGAATAAAAACCGATGATAGGCGTCGGCATATGTATGTGATTGGCAAAACTGGTATGGGTAAATCCACTTTGCTGGAAAATATGATTATTCAGGATATTCAGGCCGGTCGTGGTGTTTGTGTGGTCGATCCGCACGGTGAATTGGTAGAAAAAATTATTAATTTTATTCCTTCTAGCCGTGTAAATGAGGTGGTGTATTTCAACCCAGCTGATTTGGAATATCCTATTGCTTTCAATTTTTTGGAAAAAGTAGGTCCGGAACAGCGACATCTAGTAGTCTCTGGTTTGATTGGCGTTTTCAAAAAAATATGGGCTGATTCTTGGGGACCTCGTTTGGAATATGTTTTGCATCACGCTATTTCGGCTTTGCTTGAGTATCCTGGCTCTACTTTGTTAGGGATAATGCGCATATTAACTGACAAAAATTTTCGCAATAGAGTGGTTGATAAAATATCCGATCCTGTAGTGCGATCATTTTGGATTGACGAATATTCCAAATATCCCGATAGATTTCAAGCTGAAGCCATAGCTCCAATCCAAAATAAAGTCGGCCGATTTTTATCATCTTCATTGATTAGAAATATGGTTGGCCAAGTGCAGTCATCTTTTGATGTGCGAGAAATAATGGACAATCAGAAGATTTTGCTAATCAATCTGGCCAAAGGCCGGGTCGGTGAGGACAACTCAGCCTTGTTGGGCGCCATGTTGATTACCAAAATTCAATTAGCGGCCATGAGTCGTATTGATACGCCAGAAAATGAAAGAAAAGATTTTTATCTCTATGTTGATGAGTTTCAAAATTTTGCCACTGAGTCTTTTGCTAATATTTTATCAGAAGCCAGAAAATATCGCTTGAACCTTATTATTGCTCATCAGTATATCGAGCAAGTGGAAGAAGAAATAGCCGCCGCTGTTTTTGGCAATGTCGGAACTATTATTGCTTTTAGAGTCGGAGCGACTGATGCCGAATACTTAGAAAAAGAATTTTTTCCAATTTTTGTTCAGGAAAATTTAGTGAATCTGCCGAAGTTTCAAATTTATCTTAAATTAATGATTGACGGGGTGGCTTCAGAGGCCTTTTCGGCTAGAACTTTCCCTCCAGTTAAGCTTGATATCAGCATACCGGCAGATGTCAAAGACAAGGTCATCAAGGTGACCAGAGAAAGATACGGCAAGTCTCGAGCAGTGGTTGAGGATAAAATCAGTCGTTGGAGTGAAAACCGCGAAGAAGACGCTAAGATCAATGGAAAAGAAACTGTTAGTAAAAATCCTAAAGATAAAAAAGTTAATAAACCAGCTAAAACTGGCAAAATATATAGCTGTACCTACTGCGGTAAAGACACTGAGCTAAATTTTATTCCCGATCTTTCTAAAGCCATATATTGCGAGGATTGCCTCAAAAAGTCTCGGGCTGGTAAAATTCCTTCACCAACTAGCATCAAGGTGGTCAATAATTCCAAGCCAGCCAAAGAACCACTGGACATACCTTTGGGTCCTGATGAGGAAGGATTTATTTCTTTGGCCGATGCCTTGAAAATGGACAAAGATAAACTTTATCAAAAATTAAACATAAATAATAAAAATCAAAAAACCTCCAGCACTGCAAAAAATATAAGTCCCGGAGAAATAATAAAATTTTAATATGGCCTATTACCTTAAAATAAAAAAAATTGATATAGAAACAGGGCAGTCCAATATCGCTCTGCTAAATTCCATAGAAGCTCTACACTATGGAATACACGCCGGTGATAAAATAAGAATCACTTGGCACCAAAAAGAATTAATAGCTGAAGCCAACACCAGCGAACACCGAGTCAAACCGGGCTATATTGGTTTGTTTAGAGATATTTGGGAAAAGAATGAAATTCCACACAACACTATTGTTGGGATAGAGGTTTTAGAAAGAGCTAAATCCGTTCAAGCCATAAAAAAGCGTCTCTTGGGTAAACATTTGAGCTATCAAGATTTTTATCAAATATTTCAAGATATTGCTAGCGGTGTTTTGACGAGGACTGAAACAACCTATTTTGTGGCTTCTAGTTTTATGCATGGTTACACAAATGAAGAGTTGTACTATATGGTCAAAGCCATGGCTGAAACTGGTCAAGTACTCAAATTTCCTGGCTTAGTGGCAGACAAGCATTCAGTAGGTGGTTTGGCTGGTAATAGAACCACCATGGTAGCCATACCAATTTTGGCTTCTTTGGGACTGACTATTCCCAAAACTTCATCACGAGCTATTACCTCACCAGCCGGTACAGCTGACACTATGGAAGTTTTGTCGCCAGTCGCATTTTCAGATGAAGAAATAAAAAAAATAGTGAAAAAAACTGGCGCTTGTTTGGTTTGGGGCGGGGGCTTGAATTTGGCTCCGGCTGATGACAAAATCTTAAGTGTTACTTACCCACTTTCTTTGGAGCCCTACGATAAAATGCTGGTCAGTATCATGGCCAAAAAAGTAGCCATGGGTGTGACTCATTTGATCATCGATATGCCCCTTGGTCCTACTACTAAAATACCAAATTTACGCACAGCCAAAAAATTAGAAAAAAAGTTTAAATATTTAGCCCATCGTTTTGGCATCAAGATAAAAGTCATTATGATCAAGACTGAAGATCCGGTTGGGCGAGGAGTGGGACCGGCTTTGGAAGCTAGGGATGTCTTGCGTGTTTTACAACAAAGAGATAATTATCCAACTGATTTAGCCAACAAAGCCATACACTTGGCTGGTGAGCTCTTAGAGCTTACCGGCAAAGCCAAAAAAGGCCATGGTGCTAAAATGGCTTGGGCTACTTTGGAATCAGGCGCGGCTTGGCACAAGATGCAGGAGATTATAAAAGCGCAAGGTGGCAATCCCAATATAAATCCCGACGATATTACTATTGGCGCTTGCAAGAAATATATCTTGGCCGAAAAAACTGGTCGCATTACTTTTACCGACAACAAAGCTATTAATGTTATTGCCAGAATCTTAGGTGCGCCAGTGGATAAGTTGGCTGGCGTCTACTTAAACAAAGAATTTGGCGATCCAGTCAAAAAAGGCGAACGCCTCTTTACTATGTACGCTCGCAATCGACAGAGAATCAGCTTGGCTATGAAAGCCGTTGAAACTATGTCAATATTTAAAATAGGTAGATAGTTATGAAACATATTATTATCGCCTCGGGGCCAGTCATTGTCGAAAATAATAAAGTCCTGCTAAATCAGCATGGCGATGATAATTTTTGAAAATTTTGTGGTGGCCGAGTAGAGGATTTTGAAAAAAATTTGATTGAGGCGGCAAAACGTGAAGCCAAAGAAGAAATGGGAATTGAATTAGAAATTTTAAACACCGAACCATTTGTTGTTTGGACCAGCAAAGATTTAAATGACGATAGACTAGATATTTTATTGGTCCACTATTTAGCCAAAAAAATAGGGGAAATTAAACCGGGCTCAGATATCAGGGCTTGGGATTGGTTTGATTTGAATAACTTACCCGACAATCTGGCGCCAAATATTGTGTCCGTACTCAAACACTTTGGTTTCATTAAATAAAAAACTAGGGCCAGTCGTGTTGACTGGCCCTGTGCCTAGGTGTGATCAAGCAGACCAACCCCGAGAAGACTGAAGATCTTCTTGATGTGGGTGATGCACTCGCACTGTTGCCTGACGGCGACTCGAATGTGGATGTGCAGACCATCTTGGCCGATGCCCCTGATAGCGTAGCCCAGGTCTTCCTGGTACTGTGGCATTTCGACAAACATCTTGTCTAGGGCAGCCTTGGCCCTGACCGCATCAACTGAAGGAACATGGATCTCGATGATGACGCAACGGGTCATTTCCGCTGTGGCATCTTTGGACGTATCTGGCTGGCTCATGGTTGCCCTCCTTTCGTGGTATTGCCAGAGCTGGTCGATATTTACATACAAATTACTCTCAAAAAGGGTAAATGTCAATATTAAAATAATTGACAAAACAAGCTATTTTTTATAGTATAATTTGAAGTGATTTAATTTGATATGCGAAAAAAAGATAAAATTCTAGTAGCATTATCTGGTGGCGTGGACAGCGCTGTTGCTTTGTATTTATTAAAAAAACAAGGTTATGATGTTGAGGCCGCTTTTATGAAAAATTTTTCCGAGAGAGTTAATCTAAAAGGTAATTGCCCTTGGAAAGAAGACAGAATCATGGCTTATCGTATTGCCGCGCAATTACAGGTGCCAATCCGAACTTTTAATTTTGAAAAAGAATATTACCAAAAAATTGTTAAATATATTTTTGCTACTTACCAAAAAGGCCAGACACCCAACCCAGACATATTGTGCAACAGTGAAATTAAATTTAAGCTTTTTTTAGACAAAGCCATGCTTTTGGGTTTTGATAAAATTGCCACTGGTCATTACGCTAAAATTACAAAAACTGGCCAAGTATATCATCTACTAAAAGCTACTGATAAAAATAAAGACCAATCTTACTTTTTATCTGGCCTGAGTCAAAAACAGTTGGCCAAAACCATTTTTCCTATAGGTCATTTGACCAAACCAAAGGTCAGGGCAATAGCTAAAAAAGCAAAATTAATAAATTCCGAACGACCCGATAGTCAGGGCATCTGTTTTATCGGCAAGATCAATCTCAAAACTTTTTTACAGCAAAAAATAAAACCCAAAAAAGGAAGCATCTTAAATACTCAAGGAGTAAAACTGGGCCAGCACGATGGTGTTTGGTATTATACTATTGGCCAGAGAAAGGGTTTGGATTTGCCCAATGGTCCGTGGTTTGTGTCAAAGAAAGATGTCAGAAATAATGTTTTATATGTGGCCAAAGAAGGGGAGCTTGATCTTTACCAAAAATCTGTAAAAATATCTAAGATTGCGTGGCTGGGAAAACCTAAAAAACTACCCTTTTCAGCCAAAGCAAAAATTCGCTATCGACAGACAGATCAAAATATCATTCTTTATCCTGATAGAGTCCTCTTTAAGCAAAAACAAAAAGGCGTGGCTTCTGGTCAGTCAATTGTGGTCTACTTAAAAAATGATTTGATCGCTAGCGCAACCATATTGTAGTTAGTGATTAGGGTTTAGAAATTTCGCACCCGGTCTTTTGGCCGGCTTTTTGACTTGACAAAAATAATAAAATAATATATTGTAACCACCTATCTTGTTCTTGTCTTAAGATCCCAGGGTCTGATGGGCTCCAAGATGGCGCAGAAATGGTCCGATATTAATTCGGGCGACACCTTTCTGTAAGAGCTAGGAAAAGGGGAATTTTCACCTTGCCAAGGACTGAGGCGTAACTGCCCGAAGGACTCGGCCCCCCAAAGTACCGGCTCAAAACTAGCCATTTGGACCTGATTGGTACCTGGGATCGATTTTGGGCCTCGCCGGTGTTTACACTTGCGGGGCTCTATTTTTTTTGCTAACATAAATATAAATTACTGTACATGTTTAAGGGGGGGATTGTTCTTGGAACAAGAGCCACTGGAGCGAAGCAGAGCGGAGAGCCGGTACGATCCCGGCATACAAGCTGGTAAGATCCCAGCGACAAATGTGGCCAACAAGACAATCCCCCTCCAAAAACAGGGGATCCATAGAAATGTGGGTCCCTTTAACTTTACCCCTTGACCCCATAAGCGACCCCGTAATGTGGGGTCGCTACGGGGCGAGACGTGGTGCTAGTCTGCCTTGGGTAATATAAGCAAGCATCAGTGCCCTAAGTACTGGGGTCTGCCTACCCCTTGACAGAATCAATATATAGTGTATAATGTCATCTCGAACATTTCGGACCGCTGTAGGTAGCCAGTTGGGGAGGCATGGAGGCCCACTTTCACTCGTTGAAGGTGCCTACCTACTTTCGCACTTAGGTGCCAGGCGGCGGTCCTCAAATTGATGGGGTCTTGGGCGATGTCAGCTTCAAAAAGGACAGCAAAATACCCAAAAGACGAGGGGTAACGGGGGTTTTACCCTCAACACCTCGACTGCTCTGCGGAGCTCGTCTCACCGGGTGTTAGTCATCGCCCAAACCCCTCCAGTTCCATAGGCCTCGTAGCACGCGCTGCGAGGTCTTTTTTTGCTGTTATATTTTGGCTTGATAGCCGTCTTTATATTGTATAGACAACAATATGGCCAACAGGAGAAGATTAAAAATAATATATCGACTAATATATAGCTATAAAAGTGCTAATTTTGAGCGTTTTTATAAAAATAGCTTTTTTGCCAAGTATTCAAAATTATATTTATAGACTTGACAAATTTATAGAATGTGCTATAATATAGTCAGACTGCTAGAAAGCTTGATGGCAGTAGATGGAGTATGGGTGTTGATTCCGCTGTTATGGCAAATTACATTGGCCCTGACAGCGGAGTCATCACCCTCTCATAAAACATCTACTTTAAGCCCATCGGGCAACCCACTAATTTCTAGCGGTCTTCTTTTTTTATATAAAGCTTAAAATATCTCTAGAATACAAAATACCTTTTTAATTGACCGGTTTTTTGTGACGTGATAAAGTATCTCAGTCGATTTTGTTCGTTGACACCATGTCTTACCATATGGGGGGGTCGATGATATGAAACAGAATCAGGAAGAAACACACCTTGAACTCTGGGAAGCATATAGGATAAGAGGGGATCCTCAAGCTAGGATGGAGCTGTACAAGTTGTACAGCCACTTCGTCAGGATCCTATTCTACAAGATAAGGAGGAATTTTCCAACCAACAAGGATCTGAGCTACACACTTGAAGATGCGCTGGCCAGTGGAAATTTGGCCATGCTTGAGCAGATGGCCAAATTTGACTACCGAAGAGGCATCAGATTCGAAACTTTTGCCAGTAAAAGAATAGTTGGTGCTATGATAGACGAACTGCGGAGACAGGATTGGCTACCGCGTAAAGCTCGTACCAAAAAAAAGAAAATCGAGAGAGTGACAGGGGTTCTCCAAGTTAAACTCGGTCGTATGCCAACGGACTATGATATAGCAAAATTCCTGGACGTAGACGTAGACACCATAAGAAACTGGCAGACACTGGCCGGAATGGAAATCGTATTCCTAGACGACGACTCCAACGGCTTGTCAGAGAAAATAGAAGACAGTCGCCAAGACCAATATATCGCCCTTGCTAGAAGTGGCATCGGCGAGCTATTCCATATCAAGCTACAAGAGCTCCCCTCAGCGGAACGCACCGTGATAATGATGCATTACTACGAAAACCGCGTTATGGAAGAAATAGGCAAACACCTCGGCCTTACTAACAGCAGAGTATACCAAATTAGGGAAAAAGCTCTGAAGCGCCTCAGGAAAGCGCTTGCCTGGAAAGGTATAGACTCCAGAGCTATAAAGTAAGGACAAAGACGAGGAAAGCGGGGCAGACAAAGTCCCGCTTTCTGTTTTTAAAGATTTTTTGCCTTTGTTTCATAATAAAAAATTAACAAGCCCCTAGGGTGTTCCCTTAGGGGCTTGTGCTTTGGACTTTGCTGTCCTAGAAGTGGGAAATGATTTCCCCCGGTTTTTCCAGTTGAACTATGACGAGCTTGATCTTGGCGACAAGATCTTCATTTCTTACCACCTGACTGGGGTAAAAAGCGCGGATAAGCAATTCGGTCAGAGAATCACTGATATTTTCCGAACGAAGACGTTTGTCCATCACTTCTGTGATCACGCTGTGGCAGAAGTTTTCAGCTACTCGCAGATAAACAGTAGTATGCCGAACTTCTGTTTGGCCATTGCCCAAGGGGTCTATCAGTATCAGGGCTTCATAGATCCTGTTCCAGAGATTGGTACGTTTCCGTGAAAAGTTCAAAGCGCGGTCGTCCATGAGAGCTCCTTTGATGAGATTAGGGTGGATCAAACATCGCACTAACTCAGCTAAAATAGTATAATTTAGCCTGTTTGTCAATAGAGCAGAAATGTTGACTTTTTGTCCAAAAATAGGTATATTTTAGTATATTATTCAATAAAAGTAGACATAAAATATGCCAATTTTTAGTGCCCAAGATTTGAGAGAAAAATTTTTAAAATATTTTCAGTCTAAAGACCATAAAATTATTCCATCAGCGTCATTGATCCCTGACAATGACCCGACTGTTTTGTTTACTACAGCTGGCATGCACCCGCTAGTGCCGTATTTGATGGGTGAGAAGCATCCCCAAGGGTCAAGGTTGGTTAGTGTTCAAAAATGTGTGCGCACTAGCGATATTGATGAAGTAGGTGATAACACACACCATACTTTTTTTGAAATGCTTGGGAATTGGTCATTGGGTGACTACGGAAAAAAAGAAGCCATTGAATATTCTTGGGAATTTCTTACTAAGATTTTAAAACTAGATGAAAAAAAATTAGCTATTACAATATTTGGTGGCAATGAAGATGTTAAACAATACGATCAAGAAGCGGAAAAAATATGGCTTGATATTGGAGTACCAGCCAACAGAATTGCTAAAATAAGTGATAATTGGTGGGGACCAGCTGGCCTTAGCGGTCCTTGTGGTCCAGATACCGAAATGTTTTATTGGGTGGGTCAAGGAAATCCAACATCATTTGATCCAGAAGACAAAAATTTGGTAGAAATCTGGAATGATGTTTTCATGGAGTACAATAAAACTTCTGATAAAAAATTTGAACCACTAAAACAAAAAAACATTGACACTGGCATGGGCTTTGAACGCACTCTGGCAGTGCTCAATAATGTGGATGATAACTATCGCACCGAATTATTTTGGACATTGATTCAGACGCTTGAAAAATTAGCTGGCCAGAAATACGAAGAAAATAAAAAAAGTTTTCGAATAATTGCTGATCATATCAGAAGCGCTGTTTTTATCATGGGTGATGAAAGGGGTATTAGCCCAAGTAATAAAGATCAGGGTTATGTTGTACGGCGTTTGGTTAGACGGGCTATTCGTTTTGGCAAAGAATTAGGTATTGAAAATAATTTTACTGTTGATTTAGCAAAAGTGATTATTAACCAGTATCAAGATATTTATTCAGAATTAAATAAAAATTCAAAGTTTATTTTGGATGAATTACAAAAAGAAGAAAATAAATTCAAACAGACATTGGAAAAGGGTTTAAAAGAATTTAATAAATTTACGAGCAATTACAAGGGCTCTATTAAAGAATTTTCAATTAGTGTGAAAGACCTAGTGGCATTATATCAAACATACGGTTTCCCTATCGAAATGTCCTTTGAAGAATTGGACAGTTTAAGAATTTCTAATGGTGGCATTGCTATACAACAGGATGTCAAGGATAGTTTTGCTAAACTGTTTAAGGATGAGATGTTAAAGCACCAAGATTTATCGCGCACTGCTTCAGCTGGCATGTTCAAAGGCGGTTTGGCTGATGACAAAGAAAATACCAAAAAACATCACACAGCCGCTCATTTATTACTACAAGCTTTGCGACAAGTATTAAAAGCTGACATTGCACAAAAAGGCAGTAATATTAACGAAGAAAGGGTGCGTTTTGATTTTTCTTATGCCGACAAATTAACGCCTGAACAAATAAAACAAGTAGAGGACTTAGTCAATGAGCAAATTCAGAAAAAATTGACTGTCACTTGCCAAGAAATGACTCTAGCCGAAGCCAAAAAATACGGGGCTTTGGGCTCTTTTGAAGAAAAATATGGCGATAAGGTAAAAGTTTATACTGTCGAGGGTTTTTCAAAGGAGATCTGTGGCGGACCACATGTTAGCAATACCAGCGAACTTGGTGAATTTAAAATTATAAAAGAAGAGTCATCTTCGGCTGGTGTCAGACGCATTAAAGCAGTATTAAAATAATTAAAAAATAAAAACATGAATCCCGTTAGAAATTTACGTATATTAGCGGGATTAATATAAAAATATAAAAAATTTAATTAACCTAATTTCTAACGGGATGAACATCCAAATTTATAAAAACAATTTTGATTTAACTGAACCATTTGAACAATATTTGCGTGAAAAATTTTCTAGCTTAGATAAATTTCAAGCGGAAATTACTGATTTTAAAGTAGAACTATTTCGCGACCAGCGTCACAACAAAGGTGATGTCTTTACAGTGGAAGTGCATATCAGTATGCCACAACAACGCAGTATCATGGCCAAAGAAAGCAATGCTGATGCTCGGGCGGCAGTGGATCTAGCGCAAGAAAATCTAGCTAGACAATTAAAAAAAATGAAAGAAAGAAATATTTCATTAATGCGTCGGGGAAATCGTCTTTTTAAATCACTAAAGTTCTGGGGAAAGAATGATTAATTTTTATGGGAATACTACAAAAAATATTTGGCGACGCCAATAAAAAATACATTGACTCGCTGACCGGGCTAGTGACTGAGATTAATAAACTAGAGCCGGATTTGGAGAAATTAAGCGATCAGGAAATCAAAGCCAAAAGTCTTGAGCTAAAAAAACAAGTCCAAGTTGGTAAAAGCTTGGATGATGTTTTGGTTTTGGCTTTTGCCTTAGTCAGAGAAGCAGGTAAACGCACTCTTAAAATGCGACATTTTGATGTTCAACTTTTAGGCGCCATAGTCTTGCATCGTGGTCAAATTGCAGAAATGAAAACTGGTGAGGGCAAGACTCTGGTGGCCACCCTAGCAGTCTATCTAAATGCTTTAAGTGGCAAGGGTGTGCATCTGATTACGGTTAATGATTATTTGGCCAAAAGAGACGCTGTTTGGATGGGACAAATATATGATTTTTTAGGTTTGACAGTGGGAACTATCCAACACGAAGCATCATTTGTCTATGATGCTAGCCATGTTTCCGAGGAGGATAAAAAATTACAAGATCAAGGGATTAAGGTAATTAAGGATTTTTTACGTCCAGTAACCAGAAAAGAAGCTTACGCGGCTGACATTACTTATGGCACCAATAATGAATTTGGTTTTGATTATCTGCGCGATAATATGGCCCAAGATGCCAAGGATCAGGTACAAAGGGGCTCAAATTACGCCATTGTTGATGAAGTCGATAGTATTTTGATTGATGAAGCTCGCACACCACTTATTATTTCCGCGCCAGCTGAGGAGTCAACCGAAAAATATCGACAATTTTCCCAGCTAGTAAGTGTCTTGGAAGAAAACACTGACTACAATATTGATGAAAAAATGAAGGCCTGCACCTTGAGTGAAGAAGGCATAAAAAAGATGGAAAAAATGCTTGGCGTGGACAACATCTACGAAAGCCATGGCATGCAAACAGTTCACCACTTAGAACAAGCTCTGCGAGCCAGAACTTTATATACTTTGGACCGCGACTATATTGTCAGCGATGGTGAAGTAGTTATTATTGATGAATTTACTGGTCGCATGATGCCGGGACGCCGGTACTCTGAGGGTTTGCATCAAGCCATTGAAGCCAAAGAAAATGTGGAAGTGCAACGCGAAAGTATGACTTTGGCTACTATTACTTTTCAAAATTATTTTAGGATGTACGAAAAGTTGGCTGGCATGACAGGCACTGCCGCTACTGAAGCCGAAGAAATGGCCAAAATTTATTCTTTGGAAGTGACCGTGATTCCTACTAATCGGAATTTTGCCAGAGCTGATCTAAAAGATAAAATTTTTAAAAATGAAAAAGGCAAATATAAAGCTATTGTCCAAAGCATCAAAGAAATGAACCAAAAAGGCCAACCAGTTTTGGTGGGTACTATTTCTATTGATAAGAACGAGCACTTAGGAAGATTATTGGAAAAAGAAGGTGTACCTTTCCAGTTATTGAATGCCAAATTCCACGAAAAAGAAGCGGAAATTATCGCTCAGGCCGGACGCCGTGGTGCTGTGACTATTGCCACCAACATGGCTGGTCGTGGTGTTGATATTATTTTGGGTGGCCAACCATTTGAAAAATCCAAGCACGATGAGATAAAATCTTTAGGTGGCTTGCATGTCTTGGGTACCGAGCGTCATGAGTCCAGACGCATTGACAATCAGCTGAGAGGCCGTTCTGGTCGCCAAGGCGATCCTGGCTCATCGCAATTTTATATTTCCATGGAAGATGACCTGATGCGTATTTTTGGCTCTGACCGTATGAAAACCATGATGGATAAATTGGGTATTCCCGATGATATGCCCATAGAAAACAAATTGATTTCCAACTCCATTGAATCAGCCCAAAAAAAAGTAGAAGGCCACAACTTTGATATTCGCAAACATTTGGTAGAGTATGATGATGTGATCAACAAACATCGCCAAGTAATTTATAAAACTCGACAAAATATTATTACGCTTTTTGCTGAACAAAGCGCCTCGGCTGAAAATAAAAGCAGTCGGGATTTGGTCTTGGAATATGTGCACAAAGAATTGGAGCAAGTGATTTCTTTCCATACCTTGACCCAAAAAAATGTTGGCGATTTCAACCCCCAAGAAATAATTGAAACTTTACTGACCATATTTCCGCTGACAACCGAAGAAGAAGCCAAAGTCAACGAATATTTATCACAAAATAAAATAAATAATGGTCATGGTGAGCGCACCAGCTTGATTGATTATCTCGGTGATTTGGCCACCAAAAAATATGAGGCCGTGGCTTCAGAAGTCAACCAATCCATAAAATTGGATGATGACAAGTGGACCGCCATGCAGTTCATTGAACGCGGTATTATTTTAAAAAGCATTGACTCGCTATGGGTGGAGCATTTGACCTCCATGGACAAACTGCGCACCGGCATTGGTCTACAGGGCTATGGACAGCGTGATCCACTGGTAGAATACAAACGCCAAGCTTTTGAGTTGTTTAATAGCTTGATGACAGGTATTCGCAAACAAATTGTTTATACTATTTTCAAAGTCAGTGTAGCCAAAAAAATGGCTGTTCCAGAAACGCGTCAGCAACAAAAAGTTTTTACTGAAAAAAAAGTTGGCTACACGCCTTTTCAAAAAGAGGTAGAGGACCGAGAACAAGCCAATCAAGTCTTACCTTCCAAGCCAACAGATGAAACTGGTCACAAAATAGGCCGGAATGATTTGTGTTACTGCGGTTCAGGTAAGAAATATAAAAAATGTCATGGGAAATAAACAAAAATTTATACAAATTTCCACCACTGTTGCCAAAAAAAGTGATGCTGAAAAAATAGCCGCAATTTTATCAGATAAAAAATTATCTGCCTGCACGCAAATAATTGGTCCGATCACCAGTATCTATAGATGGAAAGGAAAATTAGAAAAATCTAAAGAATACTTATGTCTTGTTAAGACCAAAAAGGGCAAGTATAAGAAAATAGAAAAAACAATCAAAGAAATTCATCCCTATAAAATTCCGGAAATAATAGCTTTGCCAATTATTGAGGGAAGTGCTGATTATATGAAGTGGGCACAAAAGGAAATAGAAACATGAAAATTCTTCAAAAAGTTGATTTAGCCGAAGTGCTAAAGTCTTTTGATCAAAGCCATGTAGTCACTGACGGTACAAACGAGTGGGCCAGAGAAATGCTGGTTTGTGCCGACGAAAAATTCCATGGCCAGTGGCACAAAGTACGACTTTATAAGCAAGATGTGCTCAATACGCTACTTGTTTATCATCAAGATCCAGAAAAAGAAGGCGTGGGCATCCCACTTATACCTCGCCAAGGCGCTACTGTGCGTCAGGTGATTGCTCGCTGGCCAAAAATAAAAGAAGAATATAAAGAAAAAAATAACGCTTGTTTTGAAAAAATTATTAGATTTGGTAAAGCCGAATTCAGTCCGATTTTCTTAAGCACCAAGCCTTTGACCGGATATGATCAGCAAGTGTATGAAAAACTGGGGTACCACAATGAAGCTCTGGTGCACTTGGACGGAACACATCGATTAATTGCTTGGACCTTACTGGGGAGATTTAATTTTTTTAAATATTATTTTAGCAAGAAAAAATTAGAGGTCTTTGTAGCTGGGCCATTAGTTTAATTACAAAAACATGAAATATAACAAGCTCGTCAGGGACAAAATTCCAGAATATATAAAAACGATAAAAGAAGAATTAAACAGGACAAAAATATAAAAAATGTCATGGAAAATAATTAAATAATTCCATCTTTTTAACTTTATGGAACCCAAAGAACCACAGCTAGGAGCTAAAAAACTGGCGGAAATTGATCCGGAAATAAAAATTATTGATGGAAAAATTTACCGTGAAATTGATAGTGGTTATACTATCCGCGAATATTTTTCTCACGAAACGTCAAGCAAAGGGCCGGGTCCAGGCTGGGATACTAGATGGGATACGCTCAGACAATATGGCGTTTATGAACCCTCTGAATTACCCAATGAGCCGTATATTGAATTGGTAGAAATAAGAACCCAGGAACAGGTGCACGCTGATCTTATGAAAATTGAAAAACGAATAATGGATTTGAAAGCAGGTTCAAATCAAGTTGATAATGCCAACGCTATTGGGCTTTGTGAATTTCGTCGAGAACAATTTTTGGAGGAATTACGGGACTCAGAACAACAATATGGTAAAAAATAAAAATGAAAAATAAATATAAAACAGTAGCAGTTTCTGGCGGTTTTGATCCAGTGCATATCGGCCATGTTCGCATGTTTGAAGCAGCCAAAAAACTGGGTGACAAATTAGTGGTCATTTTAAATAATGACAATTGGCTAAAAAAGAAAAAGGGTTATGTCTTTATGCGTGAAAAAGAGCGTAAAGAAATAATAGAAGCTTTTGCGGTCGTAGATAAGGTCGTTATCACCAAGCACCCCAAAAATCCTAAAGATATGAGTGTCTGCACGGCCTTACGCCAAGTCAAGCCGGATATCTTTGCCAACGGCGGTGATAGAAAACTTGACAACATCCCCGAAGTCCAAGTATGTAAAGAAATAAAATGCCAGATGATATTTAATGTCGGCAAAGGTGGCAAGGTACAGTCTAGCTCTTGGCTAGTCAATAAACAGAAAATAAAATAATATATTAATAAACAATTAATAATTAATAAAAATTTTATGAATCTTTGGGAAAAATTTAAACAACCAGCAGCCGAAACTCCTCAACCGGAATTAGGCACTGAAGAAAAAGAAGCTAAAATCGCGGAAATAAGGGTGAGGCTTATTGAATTAAGGAGTGCAAGCCAGGGCGCCCACAGAACCGCCCGCCAATATCATCAGACTGGTGGTATTGGTTCAAGTATCTACAAAAAAGTAGGAGACGTTTCCCGACAAATCAGAAAGTTAGAGGAAGAGTTGGCCGAACTAACCGGAGAACCAATTGAGCCAGATGATGACCCGGATCAAGCTGCCTAAAAAAATGAAGACACTTAAATTTGACACTACTTTGGTCCCCTTGATTTTATCCGGTGAAAAAACTGCCACTTGGCGTTTGTTTGATGACAAAAATTTATCAGTCAATGATGAACTTGAATTTATCGAAAAACAGAGCGGACAAAAATTTGGCAAAGCAATAATTGTCGGTATTGATGAAAAGAAGTTGGGGGAAATTAGCGAATCTGATTTTGACGGACACGAAAAATTTGTTAGTCACGAAGAAATAATGCGAACCTATCAGAAATATTATGGTGATAAAGTAGGGGAAGATACAATTGTGAAAATGATTAAATTTAGAATTATAAAATAAGGTCCCACATGAACATTGGTCGTTATTTAAAAGATATTTTGCCTTTACTGATTTTTTTAGGCATTGTTTTGATTCTCTGGGTTTTGTGGGGCGTTTTGGGACTACCGGATAAAAACGAATTATTGTTCATTTTTAAAGATTATTTTAAACAATACGGATTAATTATTGTTTTTTTTGCCGCTATTCTTGAGGGCTTGTTGCTGATCGGCTGGTATTTGCCAGGTGGTACGGTCATGTTTTTGGGTGTAATATTAGCTGGCAAAAACATACCCCTAGTTTTACTAAACGGTCTACTAATCACCCTTGGCTTGCTATTGGCTTACACGTTTAATTATTTCATTGGCTATTATGGCTGGTATAAATTATTGAGAAAATTTAGTCAGCTTGATCATTTAGAAAAATACAAAATAAAAATACAAAAAAATCTTGGCACTGGCTTGTTTATGTCTTATTGGCATCCCAATGTGGCTGTTTGGGCCTCTACGGCAGCTGGTATTTTAAAAATAAATTTTAAACAATTTTTTTGGCGCTCTCTGCTATCCTTATTTGTCTGGAATTTGCTTTGGGGCTCACTGGTCTATGTTTTAGGAGAAAAAGCCCTAACCATCGCCAGTTTCAGGTTTATTTTTACTGTTTTACTAGTCTGGATATTTATCAAATTGCTAATTAGCTATAGATTGAGTAAAATAAAGACGATTAATAATTAAAATATTATGTCTAGAGAAATAGAGGTAAAAGCTAGAATAAAAAACTTTGATCAAGTAATTTCTAAATTACGTGATTTGGGCTGTGAAATAACAGAGCCGATTATTCAAGACGATAAAATATTTGTACACAAAGATTATGGTGATTATGTGAAGATGCACATTGGAGCAAATATTTTGCGAATACGTACGGTCAATGGCGAAAAATCATTTTTTACTTTGAAACAATCTGTCAATAATGAATTAGATTGCATAGAAAAACAAACTGAAATATTGAAGCCCCAAGAAATGCATGATGCCTTAATAATGATGGGCTATGAAAACGTTGTTTCAGTTTATAAAAAAAGACAAAAAATAAAATACAAAAATTACACTATTTGTCTAGATCAAGTCAGAGATTTAGGAAATTTTATTGAGGTAGAAAGATTATTTGAAGATGATAAAGAAATGAATGGGGTGCAAGAGGAAATAATAGAATTTTTAAAAACATTAGGTGTCGAAGAGCAAGACCGAGAAACACACGGTTACGACTCTTTAATGTATCTAAAATTAAATAAAAAAATAATTAACAATTAAATTAAAATACTATGTCCTATCAAAAAAACATTTTAGAAGCAACCAGAAACAATACAAATTTTCGCACAGTCTTGTTTACTGGTAAAAAAAGCCAATTAGTGGTCATGGATATAAAACCGGGCGAAGAAATTGGTCTAGAAACCCATGACAATGTGGAGCAAACTTTATTTTTCCTGTCAGGCATTGCTAAAGCCATCTTAGACGGGCAAGAATCAGAAGTCAATGCTGGTGATGTAGTCGTAGTCACTCCTGGTACAGTCCACAATTTTATCAACACCGGCACGGAAACCTTGAAGGTCTACACCATTTACGCCCCAGCCAACCACATTGACGGCCGTATTCACAAAACTCCCCAAGAAGCTATTGCTGATCAAGCAGACGAAGACTTTGGCCACCACGTTGTTTAATATGCTACAAACACTGACCCTTATCACCAAAGATGGGCAAATTCTACTGGGCTTGAAAAAGCGGGGCTTTGGTTTGAATCGTTGGAATGGTTTTGGTGGCAAGCTAGAGCCAGACGAAACTGTCGAGGAAGCAGCCAAGCGAGAGGTTTTTGAAGAAATTGGCCTAGGCATTTCCAAACTAGAAAAAGTTGGTCTTATGAATTTTTCTTGGACAAACAAAGATTTAAAAATTGAAATGCATGTTTTTAAGGCCACTGATTTTACTGGCCAGCCCGAAGAAGGCGAGGAAATGAAACCACAGTGGTTTGACCTAGATAAAATTCCTTACAAACAAATGTGGCCTGATGATCCATTTTGGTTACCACTTTTTTTGGAAGGAAAAAAATTTGAAGCCCGATTTTTGTTCGGCGATAAAGATGTTATTATTGAACATGAGGTAAAAATACTATAATGCTAGAAGCTTTAAACAAAAGAATAGAAACACCTAACGTGGAAGAACACGAAAAAGAATTAAGTGAGCAACTCAGCTATTTAATGCTTTCTTTTAGTGAAAAAAAATATCTAGAAGAAAAAGAAGCTGGCCATACCGTTACATTTGGTGAATGCCTAGAAAAATATACTAATTTTTTAAATTTACCGTTTTTTCCTACTGATGATGAATTGCGAATTGGACATGGCTATTTAGAAAGTGATATTGAGCAATGGAAACAAACTTTCAAAGAAGAATTGGATGTTATATATCAAGCCGGGGGTAATTGGCAAAATAATATACTTGAGCACTTTCATCAGCGTGGTTCCGAAAACAAAACAAATGAGAGGCCCGGTACCGCCAAAGTTTATGCTGGATTAATAAATTACAACTTGCGCAAGGGCTCACATAGTTTGGAGGATTATGGTTTTGATAGAGATTTAGATCAAGTGATGGAGGTTCACCTAGAAGAAATTTTTAAATCGGCTGATAGGAAAGTTTCTCCGCAAAAATTACGTGAGTCATTGCAAGAACTGGCCATAGTAATTGTCGATCAGTTTCCCCAAGTAAAGGCTCTTATAGCCGAATCGTGGCTGCTTGATCACCCTATAATGCAGAGGATGGGCTTTAAAGTAACTGATAAAACTAGCCAATTAAGTACTATGAACAATTGGATGCAGTTTGTCGATAAAGATGGCCAGATTGATAAAAAAAGAGCTCAAATTTTGTTAGAAACCGGAGAATTTCCGTTTAAATCTCGCGTTGGTTACTTCCCGATTATTGATTTTTTAAAAAAGTATTTACCAGCCGAAAGAAAAAAATCTCCGATTATTTTGCGAGACCTAAAGCCAGAATTTCGCACTTTTCATGAACAACTAGACGAGGATATAAAAAAATTAAACCAGAGTTGGTCATCATTCAAAGTAGAGGATATAGAGCCGTTTATTGAAACCCTGCCCTCCTTACTTAAATTATTGAATGACATGGGTATTTATAAAGAATTTATTGCTACCTTGTGTCGTATGAAAGAAAAACATAATGATTGGGTTCCTGGCCGAGAAGCAGAAATAGAAGCTTTTAAACAGCTTGAAGATAAATTAAAAGAATATTTAGATAAAAATGCTTTTACAAACAGGGAGGTGTTTCTAGACTAACATTTTATGACAACTGAACAAAAAAATTATTATTATTACCGCATTTTAGAAATAATTCCCGGCCTTTTGGTTTGGACTACATTTATAGTGGCCATTGTGCTATCGTTTTTGGCGCCTATCTGGGGTATTTACTTTATCATTGCTTTTGACTTGTACTGGGTTTTGCGTCTCTCTTATATGTGGATCCACTTGATAATTTCTTGGAGAAAATATAGACGCGCTATTAAAATTGATTGGCAAAAAACATTAAAAGATGAATGTCCGACCTGGAATGATTATTATCATATTATTTTTTTACCAACAGCCGGAGAACCGCAAGAAATCATTGATACTACTTTGTCCAAACTAAGCCAAGTCAAATACGACACCAAAAAATTTATTGTCGTCTTGGCTGGTGAGGGAAGATTTGCTGAGCATTTTCGACCTATTGCTGATTATGTTACCAAAAAATACGAGCCCTACTTTCATAAAATTATTATAACTTTACATCCTAGCAATATCGAGGGCGATGTTGTTGGTAAGGGCTCCAACCTTTATTATGCTGGACATGAAGTAAAAAAATATATTGATGCCAATAATTATGACTACAAAAAATTAATTGTTTCCACTTTTGATATTGACACTATCACACATCCCCAATATTTTTCTTACCTGACCTACTTATTTTTGACTCACCCTGATCCTTATCACGCCAGTTTTCAGCCCATGGCTTTTTATCACAACAATGTTTGGGAATCCGATATTGTCACCAGAGTAGTCGCCAACTCCACTACTTTTTGGCTGTTGACCGAGCTATCTCGCCCTAGTAGGTTATTTACTTTTTCTTCGCATAGCATGAGCTGGCAAGCACTGGTTGATATTGGTTTTTGGCAAAATAATATTGTCACCGAGGATTCCAGAATATTTCTACAATGTCTGATTCATTATGACGGCAACTACAAAGTAGAACCCATGCTCATACCAGTATCCATGAACACTGTTTATGTTGGTCACTTTTGGCGCAGTGTAAAAAATCAGTACAAACAAATGCGCCGTTGGGCTTATGGAGTAGAGCATTTTCCTTACATGGTTTGGCATTTTAAAAATAATAAAAAAATACCGCTAGCTGTAAAATTACGCTATACTTGGAACCAAACTGAGGGCGTGTATTCTTGGGCCACAGCGCCAGTGCTGATTACCCTGATGGGCTGGTTACCGTTAAAAATTGCCGAGCACCAAGCTTTGACCACAGTGACTGCCCAAAATGCGCCGTTTATCATGGAAAATTTGATGCGCTTAGGTTTATTTAGTGTCATTACCATTGCTTTGATGGGCGTGATTATTTTACCGCCCATGCCACTGCATTTAAAAAGTAAATTTTTAGCCAAGTATTTTCGCTATATTTTGATGCTTTTGCAGTGGTTTATTATCCCTTTTAGCATGATTCTTTTTGGTTCACTGCCGGCCATTGACGCTCAAACCAGATTGATGCTGGGAAAATATATGGGTTTTTGGGTAACAGAAAAAAAATTAAAAAAAGTTGATTAATAAAAAATATATGATTCCAGTTAGAAATTCACGATATTTATCTATTGTGATAAGGTATGATGGGATAGGATAATTTTACGATAATTTCTAACTGGATGAATCCCGCTAAAAATCAAACGTAATTTCTTTACTTTAATAAGTAATATATAATAAACTAAATTTCTAACTAGATGAAAAAAATTATTATTGTAACATTGTTTCTACTTTTAGCACCATTCATCTCTGCCAAGGCCATAACTCTAAAAGTGGTTGATGGTAGTTTTGTTGACCGCTATTTAGGCAGTATGATCTTGGAAGACAACATTTTCCAATCAAGAATTTGGTATCTTGATCCAAGTCTTAAACAACGCTATTCAGTCAACGATGTTGCTGATGTAAAATTATTGACTGACAAATTTGGCCAAAAAACAAAAACTTCTATTTTGAATAAAATCCCCAAAGCTGGTGACCAAAAAAATATTGACTACAATATTGCCAAAAAATACAGCGGACAATTTTTGGTTGATACCAGCCAAAACAACGAGGTGTGGTATGTGAACCCGCTTGATTTAGTGCGCTATCGTATCAGTATTGACGAGGCTGGGCTAAAAACTCTTACTAATTTAGCCATTGGTCTGCCTTTGGACAAATTAAGCATCATAACTATCGCTGATTTTAAACAAACGCCAACCCCAAAATCAACCATAGATTTTCAACAATATCAGGACATAATCGATGTTCTTAAAAATAGTTATTTCCAACCAGACAAAATAAATGATAAAGATTTATTTTATGGTTCTTTGGCTGGCTTGGCTAGTGGTTTGAATGATCCTTATACGGAATTTTTTTCACCCGAAGGCAAACAGCAGTTTGATGATAATATTGACAGCGCCGTAGAGGGTATCGGAGCCATAGTAGAATTAAAAAACAACATCTTTACAATTGTTACGCCAATTATTGGCTCACCAGCTATCAAAGCCGGCCTACTGCCCAATGACCAAGTCTTGGAAGTAAACCATGAAAGCATTCGTGGATTTACTTTGAAAAAAAGTATCTCTCTTATCAAAGGGCCAAAAGGCACAAATGTAACTCTAAAAATTTATCGCCAAGCGGAAAATAAGACTTTTGATGTGACGCTGATTAGAGATAGAGTAGAAATACCAAATGTAGTGGCTAAGCAATTGGATAATAATATCGTCTATTTTGGTATAAATGTTTTTTCACCAGACATGGTGTCTGACTTTAATAATTTGCGCAAGCAATTTGTCACTAGCTCAAGCCGAGGCATTATTATTGATTTGAGAAATAATCCCGGCGGTTATACTGACTCGGCTATCAAGCTAGCTGATATTTGGTTGCCAGCTGATATTTTGATACTGCAAGAAAAAACCCGCGATCATACAGAAAATTATTACACGCATACAGCTGAATCACTAAAAATACCGACTATAATATTGACAAATAATGGCACAGCTTCGGCCTCAGAAATTTTTTCCGCTGTTCTAAAAGAAGCCAATCTAGCCAAATTGGTTGGACAAACCACCTATGGCAAAGGCACCGGCCAAATGGTCAATGATTTTCCTGATGGATCAGCTCTAAAATACACCTATTTTGAGTGGCTGACTGGCATGGGCAACTCCGTTCAAAATCGCGGTTTAAAGCCCGATTATGAGGTGCTAAATGACAATATATACAATATTGACCAGCAACTAAATAAAGCTATTGAATTATTAAAATAAATAATATGAATGAAAAATTACCGGGAAGAGAATATGATTCTACTGTGCCAAAAAATGAATTAGTGGCTAAAATAGAAAACACTAACGATTTTATGCTGGCTATTGCTGCTGGCCAACTAGCCATGGCTGAAGAATTTTTATTGGCCGAAAAAGCTAAGCTAGAAGCACACACTGATTCGGGACTAATAGCTCATAACGAAAACTGGCTAAAAAATAATTTTAGCATTTTATTATCTGCTTATGAGCGACTTCATAAACAGGAAGAAATTGTTAGAATTATGAATTATTTACCCGATTATTTACGCCCCTAGATAAGATAATAATTTATTTTTGCCTAAAACCGCGGATAAAATCTTGCGCTGACATTATTTTTTTGCCAGCTGGTTGAAGCTCCAGTATTTCTAAAGCTGTGGTATCTGTACCTAAGTACAAATGATTTTGTTCGATAGACAATTCAGCTGGTTTTAATTTTTTTTGAGAAATTCGCGCTGACATTATTTTGATTTCCAAGCCAGATAGTTTTGTATAAGCCGATGGCCAAGGATTGTAAGCTCTGATTTTATTTTTAATAACATCGGCTGACTCGTTCCAATTTATTAAGCCATCTTCTTTTTGTATTAGTCCACAAATAGTTGCTTGAGTATCATCTTGAGCAACAACAATTGATTTTCCTTCTAAATAATCAATAATATTTTCTTTTAACAAAAGTGCGCCGGCTTTAGCTAATTTGTCGCTTAGGGTAATGAAGTTATCTTGCTCGCTTATTCTTACTTCAGACTGCTTAATGATTGGGCCGTGATCCATTTTTTCATCCAACTGCATTAGAGTCACGGCTGTTTTTTTCTCACCAGCCAAAAGAGTTGCCTGAATAGGCGAGGGACCACGGAACTCTGGTAATTTTGAAGGGTGGATATTGATAGCTGGCAATTCTGATAAATTTAAAATATCTTGTTTGATAATTTTTCCATAAGCCACTACTACAAAAGTAGCTGGCAAATATTTTTTTATTTCCTTGATAAAATTATCATCCAATTTTTGTAAAGCCAAAACTGGCAATTTTTCTTTATCAGCCCAGAGTTTGACCGGACTATCATTCATTTTGCGACCGCGACCAGCCGGCTTACTGACTTGAGTCACCACGGCTTGCACCAAGCCAAGCTTGTGTAGCTCTTCCAGACTGGGTAAAGAAAAAGAAGGTGTGCCCCAAAAAATAATTTTTTTATTACTAATCATTATTTTCTTAAACTATCCAAAATATCTTGGCCTTTGGTAATTTCTTCCGCGCGATCAATAAATAAAATGCCATTTAAGTGGTCCAACTCATGTTGCAAAACAACTGCTTCTAGACCAGACAATTTATCCTTATGAATTAAGCCGGTCAAATCTTGATATTTGACGTGAATTTTTTTTGCTCGGCTAACTAGCCCAAATATTTTTGGTAGAGACAAACAACCTTCTTCACCTACCTCTTTATTTTTGGAAAAAAAAGTTATTTCCGGATTTACGTAGGTTTTATAGTTTTTATTATCAGCTTGCCCAACGACAATCAAACGCTGGCCAATATTGACCTGAGGCGCAGCTAGCCCAATACCGTCATCTTGAAACATGACTTCGGCCATACTTTCAGATAATTTTTTCAATTCATCATCAAAAGCGGTGACCTTTTTGGCAGTCCGACGTAAAAATGTATCTGGATATTTAATAATTTTAATCATAAAACATACTATAACAATTTTATTTACTTTTGTCAAACAATATATACGTCTGCTATAATTATCTTATGGACTCCATCCAAGACATATTCAAGAATAAAAAGACAATAAAAGCTCCGGCTTTTGCTTGGCAAGAAATGGCCTTAAAAATCATTGCCGAGCTTAGTGTCCCACCATTCAAGCGGAGCTCGGTCTTTAAGGTTTGCAAAGAACTGGATCGCAACTTTGTTGAAAAATGTTTTGATGATACCAAGGAGCTAGCCAAAGAAGGGGAGCATTGGCGCTATTTTTTTAAACTAGTCAACCAAAAAAAAGATAAGCCCTAAACTTGGGGTTATTTTATAATAAAGTTTTCTACTAGATAGCCGATACCAAACGGGGCTTGGTAGCTTAATTTCTGGGGCTCGTAATTAATATTTTTTATGACCCCCATCAATAATAAGAGAGATCTCAAGGAACACTCCTTGGCTTCTTCAGCCAAAAATTTATCAAATTTTAGTAAAGAATCAAAATCTTTGTCGGCTAAAATTTTTATTATTTTTTGGTCAAACTCTTGCGCGCGTGGAGAATAGCCAGCCGGAGAATCTTGATGCAAGCGATGAGACAAGTCGCCAGCGGCAATAATCGCCACACGCTTGTTGTATCCTTCTAGTTGTTCTTTTACCATTTCTCCGAATTTGACATGCTGAGCATAGTCGAGTTCTTTGGCTGGATGCACTATGCAAACTTGGCAATTAGGCAAATGATTAGCCAGATAAAACAATGGCACTCCGGCACCATAATCAATATTTTGCTCAGAACTCAAAATAATAGGTATTTCGGTTTCAGTGGCTTCTTTTATTTTGTAACCCAGGGCAATATCGTTATTAAATTCTAATTGCGTCACTAAATCACCAAATCTTTTGAAATTTATAGCTACTTTTGGTTGCTGATTGATGCTGAATGACTGATGATTCGGACTATGAGAAGAAATGACCAACAAAACATCGGGCTTGCGCGCATAAAGCTCGGCCTCGATATTGTGGTAGGCCTCCAAAGTTTCTTTTAGGTGGTTGATATTGTCTTTACCCACCTCAGGAATTAGCAAGGGCGGATGGGGGACAAAACAAGCAAAAACAATCATTTTTTATATTTTAAGATTTTCACCAGCGTCATGCAAATTTAAAACCCGCTCGGAGACAGTTTTGATATTTGCCCAAGAATAGCCCAAGTTATTAAATGTCTCGGCATCACTAATCCAACGACGCTGACCATTGGCAATGACATAGACATTGGCTTCAGCTGTAGTTTTTACCAATGTGCCATCTTTCAACATTACTGGTAGATCATTATCATAAGTTTCCAAAATTGTTTGAGAAATACTAACTATTTTTAAGGTCGGGAAATTCAAACTAATAACCACTGGATCAATGATAGGGGATTTTATGTTGTCTTTTACATAATAGACTCCATTGGTTTTGGTACTGCGCAATAATTTTCCTAGCGGATATTTGGTGTCGGCGGTCAGTGCCTGTCCATCTGGTATAGCGTCCAAATCATTCTGTTTTACAACCACCACTTCATCGGCACTAAAGCCCAACTGTCTAAAGACTTCTTTGTTAGTGATCAATCTTTTGACCAAACCATCCACTAAGTATCTTTGACCTATGGGATTTTCCAAAATAGAATAATTAGGATATTTTATTTCCGGACCATCGGAAAATTTGGCAATTTCTTCCGGACTGATTTTCTGCACATCTTTAGGATTGTATCTAGAGACTAGAGCATTGGTATTAACAAAAAGCATTTTCCGTCCCTCATTAATCAAATAAATTGATTTCATGTCATCTCCAGTCTTGGCTTGCACTACTGCACCATGAGGAAGCAATCCTTTTACAACTTGGCCAGCCATTCCAAAGTCATATCTTTCCCAAATAGTGGCAAATAATAAATTACCATGCAAGTGAGGAGTGTAGACATACATGGCGGCTGTAATACGGTTGGCTGGGGTTACAATTTTTCCATCTATATTGGATGACACGCCCGGCTGAAATGGCCTAGTGTGAATATTGTCGATGTAGTCTCTAAACTGCAAAGCGGCCGCACGAACTTGTTTGCCAAATCCTTGCCATTGCGGATTGCAAGCTTGACCATCAAAACAATAATAGCCAGTAGCATAATCCAAGGCTCTTTGATCAAAATTAGCTTTTTCAATTACTCCTTGCTCTTTTTGCAAGGTAGTAATAATAAACTTAGGGTTTATTTTGGCCTCAATCGAGGCATTGTAGATAATTTCGGCTGCTGATCGAGCCCTGGTATAATCCAAACGCAGATTTTCGTCCATAGTTATCAACTCACCAGGTCCAGGATTGTAGCCAGTAAAAAAATAACTTTGCAAATAGCTATTTTTTGACCGCAAAAATTCTTGAATTTGAGCCAAGGTCATGGCATCATAATCTTGGGCTTCTTCATCAGAAATTATAGTATTGTAATCAAAATCAGCGTCGCTACTTGAAATCTGTGCCTGAGCAGGCAGGGAAACAAAAACAAGGGCCAATAAGCCAATTAAACCCAATATTTTGCGAGTATTTTTCTTGGTATTTTTCATTGGTTTATTATAGCAAAAAAAGCCAATATCACCAAATAAATGTTTGATTTTTGGCTTATTTTAGGTTAAAATAGGATTATGGAATATTTACGATTGTTTATAAGCGTGCCAGTGGATATTGGCTTGGCCAAAAAAATCCACAAGCAATTTACAGCTCTTGATCTGCCTTGGGATAGTATGCGCTTGGTTTTGCCCGAACAAATGCATATTACCCTAAAATTTTTTAGCGCTGTTCCCTTAGACAAGCTACCAGAAATTATTTCGACTTTGGAATCAATCAAAACTACTGGCCAAGGTCTTGATTTGACTTTGGAGCAGGTCATGGTCACACCTCTCAATCATCCCGAAGTGATTTCTATGCGCCTACAAGCCAACCAAGAGCTATCAAATCTTTATAATGCTATTGAGCAAGCTTTATTTTCAGCTGGACTTGCCAACCTGGAAAGTCGAAAATTTAATCCACACCTGACGCTAGCCAGAATAAAAAAAAGAGTAGAGCCAGCCGAATTAGCTTCTTTGGCTACTTGGAAAACAAACAATTTTTTCTCAGCTAGTTATTTTAGTTTAATGCAAAGTGAATTAACTCCTCGCGGACCAATTTATACCACCTTACAAGATTTTGAATTATGAATGTAGTAGATTACCAACTTTTCAACATCAAGGTTCAAAAAATTCCTGATCTAAAATTGCGGGAGCTTTTACAATCTTTTTTAAGCTCTGATACCCAGCACCAGATAGTCACTGTCAACCCCGAGTTTATCTTGACGGCCAAAAAAAATAATTTATTTGCCCAGATTATAAATGAAGCTAGTTTATCAACTATTGACGGCACTGGCATAATTCATGCTTTGCAATTTTTGGGTCATGATATTTCTATTGATGATCGGCTGACTGGCGCCAAATTGATTTACAAGCTAATTGATCTGGCTATTTTCAACGATGCTAAAGTATTATTTTGTCTTTATAGTCATGGTTTGACTAACGAAGAAAAATTAAGACCAGTTTTAGAGCGACAATTTCCCAAATTGCGTTTTAAAATAGGCGATGAAAATAATAGCGTCTTGTTGGCCAATATGTACAAGCCGACAATCATCCTGACTACCATGGGCGCACCCAAGCAAGATTTGTGGCTCTATGAAAATTTGAGCAAAATGCCCAGTGTCCGTCTGGCTGTCGGTGTAGGTGGCGCAGTAGATTTTGTATCAGGCGCTATTAAGAGAGCCCCCAAAATTATGCGCAGCTTGGGTTTGGAATGGCTCTGGCGCCTCCTGAAGCAACCCAAAAGAATAAAAAGAATTTATCGCTCGATTTTCGTTTTTTATTATAATGTTTTAAAATATAAATATGCCAAAACCCAAAAATAATATTAGAACTAGATTTGCGCCTAGCCCCACTGGCTATCTGCATATCGGTGGCCTACGCACGGCTTTGTTTGCCTATCTGACAGCCAAAAAGAATAAAGGCGTTTTTGTGTTACGCCTAGAGGATACTGATCAGACTCGCGAAGTCAAAGGAGCTATTGAAGGGCTGATCACTGTGCTCAATAAAGTTGGCCTAACACCTGACGAAGGAGTAATTTTGGATAAAAATAAACAAGTCCAAGATAGTGGCAAATACGGACCATACATTCAATCCCAGCGTTTGGATTTGTACCAAGCAACTGCTCAAGAATTGATCAAGCAAGATAAAGCTTATTATTGTTTTTGTTCACCAGAACGCTTGACCAAGTTGCGTGAAGATAAGCTGGCAAAAAAACAGGTGCCTAAATATGATGGCCATTGTCGAAGTTTAGACAAAACAGAAGCTTTGGCCAAAATCAAAGCCGGAGAATCTGCTGTTATAAGGTTTAAAATTCCCAATGACACAGTGGTGGAAGCCGACGATCTTATCTATGGCCACATCAAGGTCAAAAGTCAGGATTTGGATGATTTTGTTATTCTAAAATCCGACGGCTTTCCTACTTATCATCTTGCTCATCCCGTAGATGATCATACTATGAAAATTTCTCATGTCATCAGAGGAGAAGAGTGGCTACCATCATTGCCCAAGCACGTTTTGCTATTTCGATCTTTAGGCTATGATTTGCCGATCTATGTGCACTTGCCCTTGATACTCAATCCAGACAAATCAAAGCTCTCCAAGCGTCAAGGCGATGTCGCAGTCGAAGATTTTCTAGCCAAAGGATATCTAGTGGAGGCCTTGTTAAATTATGTGGCTCTCTTGGGTTGGAATCCTGGCACTGATCAAGAAATTTTTTCTTTAGATCAATTGGTCAAAAATTTCTCTTTAGAAAAAATAAATAAATCTGGAGCAGTTTTTGATCTCAAAAAATTACAATGGCTAAACAGTCATTATATAAAAAATATTGTTACTGAAAATAAAAAACGCTATCAGATATTAGTAGAGGAGACAAAAAAGTTTTTGCCTGATCATCAAGACAAAGTAGAGGATTTATTAAAACTTTTTAGCGCTCGACTAAATTATTTAGCGGAAATAAAAGATTTGAGTAGTTTTATTTTCACACTACCAGAGTATCCTCGTGATATGTTGATTTTCAAAAAAAGTGACCAAACAAAAACCAAACAAGGATTAGAAAGCGCCAAAAACTTACTAGAAGGCCTAAAAGCCAAGGATTGGACCACGAATACACTAAATAAGGCCCTAGAACAGCTTGTCAAAGCCCAAAATTTGGCTCCTGGTGATGTTTTCTGGCCTATCCGGGTATCTTTATCGGGCCTAGAAAAAAGCCCGTCTCCGGCTGAAATATTGGCAGTTCTTGGCAAAGAGGAGAGTTTGAGGAGAATTGGTTTGGGGATTGGGAGGGTGTAGATTGATATGCAAAAAAGAAACCTAATCTTCATCTTTAACGGTGGCACAATGAATGGTGTATTTGGCGCAGGCGTGGCTTCCGCATTACAAGAAGCCAATATTTACCATAAAATTGAAAGTGTCTACGGTATATCGGCCGGAGCCCATAATGCTGCCTTTTTTCTGACAAAAGACGCCCCCAGAGGATCGACTATCTACTATGAAGATTTAATTGAAAAAAAGTTTATTCATAAAAATAAATTTGGAATTTTTTTAAGACAATTAATCTTTAATGCCTTTAAAAAACAAAAAATTGAACACGTAATAGACATTGACTATTTAATTAATTTAGAAAAAACAACAAAAAAACTTAAAGTAGATTTAATTAACGATTCCGAAATTAATTTTTTCATAAAAGTTTTTAACCTTAAAAAAGATAAAGCCGAATATTTAAAGGGAGTTGAAAACACTTTGAAAAAAATTCAAGCTTCTTCGGCAATAATACCTTTTTATCCTAAAACTGTTAAAATTGGAGAGGAAATTTATGCTGATAATGACAGCTTATCAAATAAATTTGATAACTATCTAATAAAACAAATAGAATTACACCAAGACAAAATTTTTATATTAATATTTAATAAACCAATTAATTTTCGTGTGTATGCCAAAAGTATTTTTTCAAATTTTTTGTGGTCAATTTTATCAGCATTGTATCTAAAAAAATTCTCCATAATTTTTAACAAAAATGACATTTTGGAATACTATAAACTCAAAAAAATACTAAAAAATCCCAATGTGCTCTATATCGCTAGTGATATAGATATCCATAATTTATGTGATAGTAAAAACGAATTACTAAATTTATATAGACACGGCATAAAAAAGACTGAGGAATTCTTGTTAAAAAATAAAATTTATGAACAAATTTGAACAAAATTTTCCCACCAATGAACCTTCTCGAGAAAAAGAAAGGCCACCAATTTTGTATCATGCTTCAGTTCGACGTGATATTACCGAATTTGAGCCACGCGCCGAATCAGTCCGTGAGCCAAAAGAAGGACCAGTCATATTTGCTACTTCAGACCTCGGTAGATCAAGCATGTTCCTTGTGCCAGTTGATCATAGCTGGACACAAAAAAATACTATTAATGGTGTTCATTTAATGATTATTAGTGATCGAGAGCGTTTTCTTGCCGCTGACAAGGGTGGGGCTATCTATACATTACCACCGGAGGGTTTTAATGTTACCAATGAGGAACATAGGGATGAATGGACTAATAATGTTAAAGTTAAACCAAGTGACAAAATTGAATTCGATTCTGCACTTGAAGCCATGCTAAGCCATGGTGTTCAAGTTTATTTTGTCGACCCTGAAACCTTAGAAGCGATTCGCTCCTCAAGCGACCATGGTTTAGCTATACTGCGCAAACAAAAATCGGAGAATGAAAAACTCGGGAAAAATTTTATCAATCTGCCAAGTGCTGAGGAAAACTCATGACACATCGTCCAACTATATGAGCTACTACATTATAATCAGAGGCCCGCTAGGTTGTGGAAAATCCACAATTTCTAAAAAATTAGCAAAAATAATTGGTGCTAAATATTTTACCGTTGATAGAATTTTAGACGAATATAATCTCGCCTCAGACGAAGAGGGGGGTTATGTTTCACAAAAAAGTTTTAAAAAAGTAAACGAAATAATACTATATGAAAACACCAGAACAGATCACACAGAATCCAGAATTTAGGGAATTAAAACCAATAGATCATTGGTCTACTTCTATGCCTTTAGATGCCATACCAGATGGTGATTTTGATAATAAAATGAGAGAAACTGTAACTGAAACTGGACAAAATTTTTTAGGCTTCAAAATAACAGAAAAGACTCTTTACATAAGAACTAGGTACCCCCGAAAAAAATATGGCGTCCCCTCCATAGAAGAATGCCGAGCTAGTACTGATGTTCTAGCAAAAAAACTTGGTATCGAAACCAGCGAACAACAAAAAGTAGAAGAACCTCGTTTTAGGATAGTCCTTGGTTTACTAGAGGGTTATGGCAAGGATAACAAGATTCATACTATAGAAGAAGTAAAAAGTGAATTGGGTGGTGAGTTCGATTTATGCGAAGGAGAAATTTACTCTGCTGGTTTCTTATATAACGATGAATATACCGTGTATAGAGAACCGGTTGTAATCATTGAAGGAGATAAATCGAAAATTAACAAGGTTTATGCATTAGCAGAAAAATTTTGTCAGGAGAGATTCACGGTCGATGATTTAGAGGATTCAAAATCATATACTGTGGAAACAAAATATTGTAAAAATCCTGATCCAGAATAGATATTTTTATTACATCGCCCAACACTATATATAAGGCGAAGAAAAATACTTTCGTCCTTGCAAAAAATCATAAAATATGATATAATATAATAGTTGTCAACATAATAATGCTTGTCAAAACACCAAAACAAAAAAAATTAACCATATTTTTTATCGGCCTGAGCTTTTTGGGCTTGTTTTTGTTTATCAAGCATAGTATTGCTGTTGAGTATACCTTGGACAACTTGGACAAAGTAGATAGCTGGCAGATCAACCAAGACATCAATGACAAAAGAGCCCAGATTGATGAGCTGAAAAAGCAAATGACCATTTATGAAAAAAATGTGGCGGCCAAAAAAGATGAAATTGGTGAATTATCAGCTCAATTAAGTATTTTGAATTCCAATATTGCCAAAATTAACTTGGAAATCAAAGCCGCGGGTTTAGAAATAGAAACAGCTAACTTGAAAATCGAAAATACCGAGTTAAAAATTCAAGCCAAAGAGCGGGAGATTGCTGACCTCAAAGAAAATGTAGCTGAAATACTTCGTTCTCTGCACCAAGAACAACAGCAGAGTAGTCTCTTGGAAATTTTGGTAATCAATGAAAATTTCAGTGACTTCATGAATCAAGTTGATCAGCTAGAAAAAATGCAGGATCTAGTGGTGTTGCAAGTCAATGATTTGAAAACTGTCAAAATGGCCATGGTCAATGACCAGGCAGACCTAGAAAACAACCGCACTGAGCTGGATGCTTTAAAAAATATTTTGGATAATAAGAAGGGGGCATTGGACGAGCAAAAAAATACCAAAGCCCAATTAGTTAAATTAACTCAAGGACAGCAGGCCAAATTTGAAGAGCTCTTAAAGCAAGCCAAGGCCGAACAAAGCCAAGCCAATTCTGATATAGTCTACTTAGAAAAAATTGCCCGCGAAAAATTAAATAGGGAGTTGCAAAAAAAACAGGAAGACACAGCTTCTCCGGGGCTTTCTTGGCCAGTGGGCTCACGCACTATCACGGCTTACTTTCATGATCCTGATTATCCTTTCCGCTATGTATTTGAACACCCGGCCATTGATATTGCTGCGGCTCAAGGTACGCCTATCAAAGCTGTACAATCCGGCTATGTGGCCAAGGTCAAAGACGGTGGCAAAACTGGCTACAGCTATATTATGATCGTGCACGCTGACGGCTTGTCCAGTGTCTATGGCCACGTCAATCAAATCAGCGTTGAATCAGAACAATTTGTGACCAAGGGTCAAGTTATTGGCTATTCTGGTGGTATGCCTGGCACTCGTGGCGCAGGCCCCTTATCTACTGGTCCGCATTTGCACTTAGAAATCCGTCTCAATGGTGTGCCAGTCGATGCTTTAAATTATTTACCTTAATTACTATAAAAATACCCCCATCTGGGGGTATTTTTTTGTTCGAGCGAAGACCCCGAGCATGGCCGAGGGGTCGATGCTTTAAATTATTTACCTTAAATAAAAAAACCGCTAATTATTCCTTGTCATTGCGAGCCCCGTCGAGCTCGGCTCGACGGAGCGTGGCAATCTACCAGCTAGTGGATTGCTTCGTCGCCACCAGTTGGTGGCTCCTCGCAATGACGTTGGTGTTGGTGGTATTTTTTTGTTTGTTAGAAAATATTAAAAATAAAAAAAGGACCGTATCCACGAGGGAGACGGCCGGAGAAGGGGTGGGACAGAGTCCCGATTCGCCACCGCGAGGTATGCGAGGTGAAGGGGGTGTGCCTGTCCTGGCACCGGTTCTCGCAAACTAGGCCGAAGCTTCGTTTGCATATTCATAATATCATATATATAAATTGCGTCAAGTCATGCCTTGTGGATAAGTAAAAAAATATTCAATTTTTAAGTCAATTTTTCAGGGGGTGAAATTTAGTATGCACTTTTTCAGCGTATTTATCTGAAGCATGCACATAGCGCGTAGTAGTGTCCAATGACTCGTGGCCCAGTAGTATTTGGATGGCCGCTGGATTAGCGCCATTCTCAGCTAGATAGGTAGCAAAACCATGACGCAGTGAGTGCGCTGAAACTGGAATGTTGATAAACAACAACTCACGGTATCTTTTTATTTTGTATTGTAAATAATTGGCCGATAATTTTTTATTTTTCTGAGGATTGTTTCGGCCACGACCGGGGACAAACATAAAAACAGAATCATCCAATCTTTTGGCTAAATAATTTTTCAGATGTTTAGTAGCGCGTGGCGTCAGATAGACGAAGCGCTGTTTTTTGCCCTTGCCCATGATATAGATGCGACCAGTATTGTCTAGTTGCTCACGACGCAAAGATAATAATTCTGAAATACGCATGCCAGTAGCAAACAGAGTTTCCAACATGGCGCGATTGCGTAGTTTGATCAGTGGATCAGTTTCAAATCTGGCTGGTGCTTCAATTAATTTTATGAGCTCCAGCATCTCCGGTACTTGACTGCGTTTTTTTTCAGTCTTTAGAAGCTTGACTGCGTCAGCAGTGATCGGCGTCTTGTAATCCATGTCAATCAAAAATTTCAAATAAGATCTCAAAGCCGACAAAACACGATTGATGCTATAGCTGGATAATTTTTTTTCTCCTAAGCTCCGGGAGGCAGTCAGTCGGTCAATAGAAGAGAGGTAGGCCTTATATTTGATCAAATCCCGTTTATCCAATTTCAAGAAATCTTTTTTAATATCAGCTGACAAAAAATCTTCAAAAGTTTTTAAGTCGCGTTCGTAGTTGTAAACTGTCTCCGGAGAATAATTATTGGACTGGATATTTTCCAAGTACTCATCCAAGAGGGGAAGAGTGTATTTTTTTGTTTTAGCCATATATATATGATAGCAAGCACCAAAGCATATGTCAAATTGAGTGTAAGGGTTATTATACTCAGTTAGTATATTGGCTAATTAAAACATCAAAACCGTTCTGAGTACTAAACTCGCGCTATTCCTCTACTGAAAATATGCTTTTTCACCAAAGCGCAGATTAATATAGTTTATATCAGTACCCACTACATTCCCTTCTAGCAAGATGCGCCGATAATTTTCCAGCTGAGCATTTATATCATCTTGAGGGTTAATTTTGGCTATATAGCTCAAATTGGTCTTTATATCAAAAGTAGACCAATCGTCCCCTATATTTATGGCCTCTATTTTGACCATATTGGCTAGTTTTTCCTGCCACAGGGTAATTATGCCCTGAATCAGCTCAATTTCATCAGGACGAAAGATATTTTCATTGTTTTTGGGCTGATATGACCTGAAGTCTGCCAAAATTATATATTTATTATTAATCTCGTTTATTTGACCATTGAGCTGACCCTTGGCGTCCATCAAATAATAGCTGTCATTCTTTTTCCAGATAAACTGTGAGGTCTTTTCGATAAAATTTATACTGAGCTTGTTGGGAAAAGTTTTTTTGATGCTAACATCGCTAAGATTATATTGCTTGATTAATTGGTCCTTCAAAGACCCGGCTTTAAAAAGAAAGAAATTATTATTTTGGAAAAATAGCCACTTTTTCTCTTCCAAGGCAGTTTGAACGTATTGTTTTACCTCTTCGTCTTTATAGAAACTATTACCTCTTAATTCAACTTTGCGTAAACTTAAAAAAGGCGCTTGGAAAAAACTTTGCAAGATCAAAATAAAAATAATAATATAAATTATACGCTTAACACTACTACGTCTTTTTTTTACTAGCTCGTCATAATACAAGCCATATGGTTTATGTGCTTTGTAGCTACTATGTTTTTGCCAGGGTTTATTTGTTTTGATGCTGTTCGTCATCTTCCCTATTGTTTTATTTACTTATACCTTGTGTCGTATTATATATAATCAAACTATTATTCTCTTTAAATTTGGATTTAATCTGGCTAAGATTTCATAGTTGATAGACTGAGCGCGGATAGCCAGCTCCTCAGCGCCAATATGTTCGGAACCACTTTGACCAATAATCACTACCTCGTCCCCTACCTTGGCGTCTAAGCCCTTTGCTAATTCGACCATACTCAGATTCATGCAGATGTTGCCTCTGATCTGGCAACGCTGTCCCCTTATCAGCACTTGGCCATTGTTGGATAATAACCTAGGCAGGCCTTCGTAGTAGCCAATGGGCAAAACTGCTATCTTTAAATCACTATCCGCGACAAAAGTACGGTTGTAACCAATGCTTTCGCCAGCCACAATGTTTTTTATTTGAATAATTTTTGTTTTTAAAGATAGTATTGGCCTTAGATCCATTTTCTGCTCTTGACCACGAGTTTGACTGGAATGTGATGGCCATAGACCATAAAGTGCTAAGCCCAGACGCAAAATATCCAACCTAGTTTCTGGCAGGCCAATGGCTGCTGCTGAACAAGCCACGTGTAATTTTATCGTGGAATACTTTTTTTTATATTCCAAGAGTTGCTTTAATTGCTGTTGTGTAAAATCCAAATTACTGGCTTCTGATTCGGCAAAATGTGTATAGATGCTATGCACTTGAAAATATTTACTACTCATTATTTCTGAGACAAGGGGCTCATCCTCTTTTTTGAAACCCAGACGATTAGTACCGCTGTCTATTTTTACTGACACGGCAATTTGTTTGTTTAATTTTTTGGCTAACTGTTGTAAATATTCAAATGACTCAAAGTTATAAATAGGCAAAATAATTTTTTTCTCAATAGCTGATTTTAGTTGTTCATCGTCAAAATCAAAATAACTCAACACCATCAACGACTTCTGACTCAAAGTAGAAACAAACAAAGCTTCTTCCAGATTAACCACCAGCAAGCCAGACACTAATGGATTATTATTTAATAAGCCAACAATTTCTTTTAGGCCATGCCCGTAAGCATTGCTTTTGACTACTGGCCATAATTCGGACTGGGGCGCTATATTTTTAAACTGCCGTAAGTTGTGTTCCAAATTACGGCTATTTAATTCAATGAAGGTGCCAGCCATTTATTTTTTTATTTCTTTGAAGTCTAAATACTCGTGTAGTACTTTGGGCATCCTTATACTGCCATCTTTGGTTTGGTAATTTTCCATAATAGCAATCATGACCCTACCCAAAGCTATTACTGTGCCATTGAGCGTGTGGCAAAGTTCTTTTTTGCCGTCTTTAATATACTTGATATTTAGACGCCTAGACTGATAGTCAGTGGCATTGGTACAGGAAGTAATTTCTCGGTATTTATTTTGTCCGGGCATCCAAGCTTCCAAATCATACTTTTTGGCTGCGACCGCACCCAAATCGCCAGTGCAAATATTGACCACGTGATAGGGCAATTCTAAGGCCTGATAAATACTCTCCTCTAAGCTCAATATTTCTTGGTGCATACTTTCCGACTGCGCTGGCTCACAAAAAATCACCATCTCAATTTTATCAAACTGATGGCCCCGAAGTATGCCTTTGGTGTCTTGGCCATAGCTACCCGCTTCTCGCCTATAAGCTGGAGTAAAAGCAAAATACTTTTTGGCTTTACTCAAATCAAGTACCTCATCAGCATGATAATTTATCAAAGGCACTTCGGCTGTACCGATTAAAAATAAATCATCTTCTCCGGGATTTACTTTGTAAACTTCGTTCATTTCCGCTGGGAAAAAACCCGTACCAAACATAGCTCTTTCTCTGACCAAATGAGGCACAGCCATGGGGCTAAAACCCGCTTGACGCATTTTTTTCCAAGCAAAATGAATAAGCGCCATTTCCAAATCAACTAGTTCATTTTTCAAGTACCAAAATCTATTGCCTGATAAAGCTGTCCCCTTTTCGGCGTCAATCAAATCAAGACGTAGGCCAAGCTCACTATGATCCAAGGCCATAAAATCAAACTCGGGCATTTCCCCGACTGTCTTGATTATCTTATTGTCCTGATCTGAAGCGCCAATAGGAGTGTCTGTCCAGTTCATATTCGGTAACTGATAAAGCAAATTATTGAGCTCGTCTTCAGTAACTCGGATATTCATCTCCAAATTATTTAGCTCCTCACCCAAAGTTTTCATTTGTTCAATAATTTCTGGCGTTGGTTTGGTTTTAGAATTTTTATTTCTGGTATTTCTTTTCTGCTCTATCTCGGCCTGCTGTTCATTGCGCTGATCATAAAGACGCAAAAGTTTGTCCAAATCAACAGACACTCCCCGGCTTTTGTTGTTGGCCAAGACTTTGGCTTTGTTTTCTTTTATAAATTTTGGATCTATCATAAAATTGTTTTAATCTTTTTTAGGACGCATAGTGGGAAACATGATAACTTCTTTTATATTATCAACATTACCCAAAACCATAACCAAGCGATCAATACCTAACCCCAAGCCCGCTGTGGGTGGCAATCCGTATTTCAAAGCTTCCACAAAATCAACGTCGGCTTCAAAAGCTTCACTGTCTCCCTTGTCTTTTAGCAGAGTTTGCTCTTTGAATCTTTTCTCTTGATCCAGTGGGTCACTCAACTCGGAAAAAGCATTGCATAATTCCGCTCCTTTGACTACTAACTGAAAACGTTCAACGTAATTTGCCTTGTCGGGCAAGCGCTTGGCTAGTGGTGAAAGCTCGATGGGGTGATGAATAATAAAGGTCGGTTGAATAATAGTTTTGCGTACAAATTTTTTGTACAGCTCGTCTAAGACCTTGCCTCTGCCCCAATTTTTGTCCATGGTCAAGCCCGCTTGCTGACCAAGTTGGATGAGTTGGCTGGTGCTAGTTTTTTCCAAATCTACTTTGATTTCTTTTTCCAAAGCTTTCTTAAAGTCCAAAACCTTAAAGGGTGGTTTAAAGTTTAATTTATCATTGCCGTTTTTTATCACATAGCTCTTACTTATGCTCTTGACCAATTGAGCATAAAATTTTTCCATCCACTTCATCAGGCCCTGATAGTCTTGATAAGACCAATAAGCTTCCAACTGGGTAAACTCCGGATTATGTTGGTGGTCAATGCCTTCATTACGAAAACAACGCGCCAGCTCAAATACTTTGTCATAGCCACCGATAATCAGACGCTTGAGATAAAGCTCGGGCGCTACTCGCAAATATAAATCAATGTCTAATGACTTGTGGTGAGTGACAAAAGGCGTAGCGGCCGCTCCACCGGCCACGGTTTGCAAAACTGGAGTGTCGACTTCAATAAAACCAGCTTCTTCAAAATAACGCCGCGTAAATTTTATCACCTCACTGCGTAATAAAAATATTTTTTTGATTTCTGGGTTGGTCAATAAATCAAGATAGCGGCGCCTAAATCTAGTATCCGGATCTTTCAAGCCATAATAGGCGTCAGGAATTGGCAACAAGGCCTTGCTTAATAGCGCAAATTTTTTCACTAAAATAGTGGGCTCGTGGGTTTTGGTAATAAAAGCCGAACCAGAAAATTCCACAATATCTCCAGCATCCAAGCCATTTTTAAATAGCTGATAAGCATCCTCGCCCAAATTATCTTTCCGAACAAAAGCTTGTAAACTACCACTGTGATCCGTAAATTGCAAAAAACAAGAACCGCCTTGCAAACGCAGTGTTCTGATGCGTCCGGCCATTTTCAAAGATTTTTTAGCCCTTACCCAAGTTTTGTAATTCTTTAAAAACTCAGCAATTGAAACATATTGCTGGTTTTTACTTGGATAAGCATCAATCCCCTTTTCTTTAAAAAGACCAAGCTTTCTTAAGCGTTGTTGTTGCTCGTCATTGATATTGTTTTGGTCCATTTTATTTTCTAACATAATAAGTCATTTATACAATGTATTTTATCTAATTTTAGCTAATAAATCAAGAAAATAAGCAATTTTAGCCAACTTTTGGCAAGCCCTGGCCACGAAATTTCTGTAAATATTTGATAAAACTAATAATATGATTACGAGCTGAGCGGCTAAAAATTGATTTGGGCAGATTATCAGCGGCTGATTGCCGGCGATGCAGATGAATTACTTCGGCTGTGCCAATATAAGCCACCTTAAAACCCTTGTCCCAAAAACGCCTAGACCAGTCAAGATCTTCCATGTACATAAAATAGCGCTCATCCAAAAGCCCAACCGTTTCGATGGCGGAACGCCTGACAATCAAACAAGCGCCAAACAAAGCTGGCACAAAAAAATTTTGATTGTGATCTAAATTTTTCAATAAATATTTATCTAGCCAAGTTTGTCCGGCCTTGCTTTCGCTAAACATAGTGCGTCTATATATTGGTAAATGCCAATCAGGAAAATTTGTGCAAGAATATTGAATGCTCTTGTCGGCGTTGATTAAGCGCGGGCCAGCCAAGCCCACACTAGGATTGGCCTCCATATAGTCAACCATCTGGCTTGCCGCCTCGCTTAGTATAGCCAGATCAGGATTGCAGATCATTATATATTGCCCTACTGCCTGCTTGATGCCCAAATTATTGCCATAGGCAAAACCGCCATTTTTTTGGCTTTGGATAAATTTGACGCTGGGAAATTTTTCCTTGATAATAGAGTCTAAGCCGTCATAAGAAGCATTGTCAACTACAATAATCTCGTGCTCAAAGGGCAATTTTAAATCAAGCAAGTTTTTTAGTAATTCCTTGCTTAAATTTTTTGTTTTATAATTTAAAATTACTATCGATAAAACCATTTGTTTATGCTTTCTGCTTTAGCTTGATAATTGGACATGATGTATTTTCTTTTTTTAGCCATTTTGGAATAATATTTGAAAAAATCTGACCAAGCAGTCAATGTTGACCTTTCAAAAATAATTAAATAAATTAATTTCTTAAACTCGTACCAAAAAATAAAGCGACTATCATGAATAAGATCCTTAACAAACGAATTTTTAAATAATAACCACCATTGATTGCGATAGGATAATTTATTTACAAAACCACGATTCTGACTGCGCTTTTTTAAAGCCAGTCCAGAAGCCACACTACGATGGTGGTGAGCCCGTGTATCGGCCACTAGCCAATTTTCCCAAGCCCACAAGCGCAGTCGCCAAGCAATATCTACATCTTCCTTGTAGGCAAAAAAGTCTTCATCAAAGTATTCATAATCATCATCTTGGATACGGTATTTTATAGACTCCAAGGCCTGGCGACGATACATAACGACCGCCCCTGACAAACCAAATACTTCTTGAGTTTCCATTGGTGGATTGTCTTGACCCTGTAAGTAATCAACCACTGCCCGCCGACGATCAATCTTTAAACCAAACGAATCAACTGTCTCAGTCATCAAATTATTATCATAATCCCAATAGTACAATTTACCAGCTACGCTTCCGGCCTGTTTGTGCTTACTCATAAAATCCACCAGAACTTGCAAATAATTTTTATCCAAAACAACGTCTTGATTGACCACCAAAACATAATCTGACTTTGACCATTTGATTAACAAATTATTACCTTTGGCAAAACCAACATTTTGTTTTTGGCGGATAATTTTGGCTGGCGGATAATACTCGCTAACCACTGCCACGGAGTTATCAGCCGAAGCATTATCCAAAACCAAAAGTTCCCAATTTTTAAATGTTTGCTCCAACAAACTATTCAAAAACATGGGCAAATATTTTTCGCCATTCCAGGTCAGCAAACAGACAGTGACTGAAATATTTTTGGCCGCTATTTTAGACATAATTTTTTGTGTTGATAAGCCCCAAAATCAGTAAACCCAGGCCCAAAGGATGGTTGAGATAAGGCGTAAAAACATGAATTAAGGGCAGGGCCAAAAACATGGCCAACCAGGCAATAAATTCGGGCTTTGACCTAATTATAACATAAAGTGCCCTAATAATATAAACTAAGCTATAAACGAAGAATAGGGGCAATAGCAGGCCTCCTTTGAGCATAAAATCAAGCCAACCCCATTCAAAAGAAAAAGTGGTCCTCTGCCCGTTCGGATTTTGGGCATTTTTGCTACGCGGATCATTGCTCAAAAAAGTCAGCTCCTGCCCAAAACCATGACCAATAATCGGGCTGTCATAAATAGAGTCCAACATCACCGGCAATAATAATGTCCGGGTGGACAAGGCGGCTTCTTGACTGCTCAAACTACGATTATTCAATAAATTTATCTGGTGATATTTTGGAATATTAAATAATACTACTACTAAAGCATAAGTTGTTAGGCCAATAAAAAACAAATACCTTAAACTTACTAAGATTTTTTTATTTAAAATTAATAAAGTAATGATAATCAGCAATAAGCCCAGCCATAAACTTCTAGACAAAGAAATATAAATAGCGGTGGACAAAATCACTAAATAAAAAAACTTTTTGGCGTTTAATTTGCCGTCCAGTCCTCGACCCCGAGGCTCGGACCCGAGGGGAGGGCGGTCGCCCCGTGGGCGATACTTTATGACTCGATCAAAAATAATTGACCAAGCCAATAGTAAATATATTTGTGACTGAAAAAAAATCCGAGCAAAACCATTGTCTAATCTAGTAATTTCTCCGGTTCTAGTGTCTCTAACCCATTTGTATAAGCCCACTAAATCAAAACTACTTTGCGTAAATAAATAAAAAACAATAATAGTTTTGACAGCGATCACCAAACAACTAGCTAATAAAATATTTACTATTTTCTTGAAAACACTGCCATCATAATACTCCAGCCAAATTGGCAGATATAAGAAAAATAAATAAGCATTAGCGTCAAAGAAAATATTACTGAGTGAATGACGATTGATTATGGCTAGCAGTACCAAAAAAATCATCAAGCAGATGTAGATTACAAAAATTCTGCCTATTGCCTGATTTTGAAATATTTTTAAACTTTTATATTTTCCAAAATTAGCTATTAAAAAAAATAAAATGGTGATAATAAAAATCAACCAGCGCAAACTAAAAAAACCATATTCTATACTGCGCCCCATACTACCCCAAAACAATTCAAGAAGTGGTAATAATACTAGCCAGGATTTATTTTGACGATAAGCAAAAATTAAAATCCCGGTCAGCACAATAAAAAAAACAATGGCCAAAGGATTATAAAACCAAGCTAAGCCAGAGAGCAATTCTAAAAAAATTAAAATACCGCTCCAAAATAAAATGGGTTTATTGTTCTCTAATTCGTAAAAAGAGAGCATACAAAGCCGTTAATAATAAATTAATGGGCAAGATTATCATCAAAACCATGCTTTGCCACCAGGGCTGGTGTTTGAAAAAATAACGCAGCAAACTGCGGTTAAACATCATTTGCTTGTGCACAGTTGGGGCTTGTTCAAAACTGGCGCCTCCATAATGAGTGACTGAAAAATCTGGCACAAATTTTATACTCAAACCATGCTTCCTAGCTCGCTGGCAAAAATCCACTTCCTCAAACCAAATAAAATAACCCTGATCAAATAAACCTATTTGGTCAAAAACACTGCGTCTTATTATCATGGCCGCGCCCATTATCTGTTCAACAGCCGCTTCACGCTGATAATCAAACTCCGGATATAAATAATGTGCTAAAAATTTTTGCTGGGGAATAATGTTTTTTAGTTTTAATAAAATCAAAATATGCGAACGCCAATCAGGAAAACGCCTGACTGATTCTTGCACGCTAGCATCTTTATTTAGCAATAATGGGCCGACAATAGCCACACCTTGATTTTCAGCCATATACTTCATGCTCTTGACAAAAAAACCATCACCAATGACAGTATCGGGATTTAACAAAAATATAAGCTGACCATGCGCGATTTTTATTCCTAAATTATTAGCATAGGCAAAGCCCTTGTTTTGTGACAAGGCAATGGTCTTTACTTTGGGAAACTCCACCATTAGCATTTCCGAAGTGCCGTCCTGAGAATCATTGTCAACCACAATCACCTCCACTTCTTCGGGATCTATTTGTTTATAAATGCTACGCAAACATTGCTCCAGCAATTTTCGCACTCGCCAATGAACTATGACTACTGATACTTTTGGGTTCATATTTAAATTAATTTTTTATTAATAATATCAAGCATTTTTTCCACGGTATTGTACCATGAATATTTTTTGGCAAATTCTTGGCGTAAAACAATCTTCTCGCTTGAGTCGTTTTTTAATTCCAAGTTTACTTGCTGATTGAAATCCTCATAGCCACTAGCTACTTTTATTACGTCATTCATATTTTCCGTACCAACATTTTCTGTCGATACTACTGGTTTGCCACAAGCCAAATACTCATAGACTTTCATGGGATTGGTGCTGGCGCTGAATTCATTGGCTCGATGTGGCACAATACCAATGGTAAATTGCTGAATATACATTGGCGCTTCTTCATATGACTTGTGACCAAGCCAATAAATATTTTGGTAGCTACTAAGTTCTTTTTTTTGCAAAGTCTGCTCATCCCAAATCGGACCAACCAAAACAATAGACTTGTCTGGGTTTTTTTCAGCCAGATAATGAACAAGATCCAAATCAACTTTTTCCTGAATAATTCCAATGTAACCAATGATTGGTTTCTTTATATCGGAAATATCTCTATTGACTAGGGTGTATTGCTTATTGTAATGAATAAAATCTACACCATTGGGAATCCAATGCACATTGGGCTGATCTTCAAAAAAATTAAGCAGATTTTTGGAAACCGTGAAAATAATATCAGCTTCGCTTTTTACCAAATCGTAACATTTTTTTAATCTAGCTTGTAGTTTAGTATAGGATGAGTGGGAAAGCCAATTATCCACTGCGTCAAAAACCACTAGCTTAGCACCAAATTTTTGCCAAAAAGGAGCAATAAATGGATTAAGCGACCACAAAACTAAATCACCAAAATTTAATTTTAAGGAAAGTTTTTTTATGTTGTTGATAGTCAGCATGGGAGAAAAAACAAAACTAATATCAGTGTAAACAAACAATTTTTCTGACAACTTGGAAACTTTGAAAGTGGCACCACGACTAACTACTTGCGAATTTTTCAAATCAACAAAAATATCTTGCTTCAAAATACGCAGAGCTCTTTTCCAAGTCAAAGGCAAATAATCAACGTACAAAACCTTGTTGACTTCGGGCTTGTTAAGCAATTCTTTCAAAACATGATAATTGCGATTGGACACTCCTCTATCCCACTCGGAATAGTTTGACATGCCAAACATGATTACATCATACTGTGTCATATTTTTTTAACTTAAAATCTTTTCTAATAACTTAATACTTTCGGCTTGTTTGTTTTTAAACTTTTCACTGATTAAATATGCTTGCTGACCATAACTAGCTGCCTTTTTTTCATCAGTCAATAAATCTCTAATAGCTAGAGCAATATCTTGGGTGTTATCAGCGTAGCAAACATCTCCATTGCCTGTAAATATTTCTTTGACACCACCGCTAAACCCAGCAATAATCGGCAAGCCAAAGGTAGCCGCTTCCAAAAAAACCATACCGAAGCCCTCGACATCACTACCCAGCTCTTGATTGGGCATGACAAACAAATCTGCCGCTTGATAGAACAATGGTAATTGTTCGGTATCCACTCTCCCCAAAAAAAATACTTTGTCTGACAAATTATTATTCATAACTTGTTTTTCCAAATTAGCTCTATTGGGGCCATCACCCACTATCCAATATTTACAATCCAAATCCGCTAAGTTTTTCAAGGCCTCAATCACTAAAGCGTGCCCTTTTCTCTCTACTAATCTGCCAACAGTCAAAATCACTTTGGCGCTACCAACTTGATATTTTTCTTTTATTGACTTTATTTGCTCTGCCGAAATCTTTTCTGAATTAATACTAATGTTTGGATAAATAACGCTGACCTTATCAACTGGAACTAAGTCTTTGATCAATCCGGAAGTATATTGGGTATTGCAAACAATCGCTTGGGCTGATTGCAATATTTTCTTGGTCCAAGTTGGTTTGTTCTGTAAAGCTAAGTTAATATCCAAACCATGCAAAGAAATGACATAAGGTATACCGAATATTTTTTTTATTATATAAGCTATGGATCCCAAAGGTAAAATATTTGGTGTAAAAATTACCTTAATTTTATTTTTTCTGACTAATCGAACAACAGCCCATAAACCCGGTAACCAGTGTGGCCAAAGATAGGAAGATACTAATTTTATCTTAACATTATTATTTTGATTTTTTAGTTCTGGACAATCACTGGCGACCAGATAATTTTCGGCTGGAAAATTTTTGAATAAATTATAACAATACATGGCCACACCACCAGCAAAGGGAAAATATTCATGAGTAAGCACTAAAACTTTTTTCATTTTAACTCTTTTTTAAAGCCCGTCTAATATAAAAATAATCCTCTTTTCCCAAATTTTTAAATAATATTAAAAAGCCAAAATACACCAAAAAGCCAAAAATCATACACAGCCAAATATTTAATATTTTAGCCAAGAAAATTACTACTAAAGCCATCAATAAACTAGCCATAATAGCCCTAAGCAGGGGCCACCAATCTCTCAGTTTAATTTGCGTCACCTTGTAGACCGCAGTTAAATTCAGACAGAATAAGCTAATAGTGCTAATAGTGGACGCTAAACTGGCTCCCAAAGTGGACCACTGGGGAATAAGCACAACATTTAAAACAACATTCAAGATCATTACCAAACCCAAATTAAAAGTGTTGGTGCGCTGGCGATCGGTAGCATTCAAAAAATACGACAAAGCAAAATTGATAAATAAAAATGGCAAACTAGCAATCAAAATCTGTAAAGGTAAACTTGAACCACTATAATTGCTAGTATAAAGCTGACTAATAATATTTGGTGCCAGACACATAACACCAGCGGAAATTGGTAAAGCAATATAACCCAAATAATTTATGGCCCTGAGCAAAGTGTTTTCTAACTGACTTTTGTCATTCTGCCAATAATGAGAAAAAGCCGGATAAAGAGCGGCCACAAAAGCTAAAGGTATAAATTGAAAAGCAAAAGTTATTTTGTAGGCCACGCTATACAAGCCCATTTGGGAAGCGCCTTGCATCTGCTCTAAAATCAAACCATCAATGTAAGCATAAATCTTAGCAAACAAAGCTGACAAAGCAAAAGGCCAAGCTATAAAAAAAATACTGCGCACTAATTTTTTATCAAAATACCAACCCAATTTAACCTGATATTTCTTATTGATTAAAATCAGAGAATATAAAAAATTAAAACTGCTAGCCAAAAGTACCACTATAATAAAGAAAAACGGATCACGATTAAACTGCATCAAGATCAAGCCCAGAGTCAAAATAATAACTTGGAAAACTATTGTGCCAATTGATTCGTAATACAAATTTTGCTGACCGCGTAAAAAACCATAAAACAATAAAGTAAAACTATCAATAATAACTATAAAGCCAGTTAAAAAAATAAGGGGACGCACTGGGTTGTTGGCATAAAGTAGCAGATTACAAATTATGATAATAGCCAATGACAAAATGCTCAATAATAATTTGAGAGAAAATATTTGACGAAAAAGTTGCTTCTGGTCAATTTGCTTTCTGGCGGTTTCTCGAATCAAGACAGCTGACAAACCCAAATCAGCCAGAACCGAAAGCATCAAGGCAAAATTAAGCGCTAATTGGTATTGCCCATAATCATTTGGTCCCAAGAATCTGGCCAAGATTGTAAAATAGGCAAAAGATAATATTTTTTGGAAAATCAGAGCTAACAAATACCAGCTGGTATTTGAGGTGATTTTTTGGCCACTGGTCATATTTCGGCTTTGCTCCATGGGCTAATTATAACAAAAGAAAAGGTCTTTGAAAATAGCTAAAAAAAGCAAAAACCCCGTATTTTATAGGGGTTTTTGAGTATATAAAAATAATTTTTAACGTTTGCTCCATCTTTCGACCTTGCTCAACATGTCGCAAACTAGCGTTTGCTCCATTGCGGGGCGCGGCGGGCTTTTTTGAGACCCGGTTTCTTTCGTTCCTTGATACGAGAATCGCGGGTAAGGAGTCCTTCTTTTCTCAAAGCCGCGCGGAAATTTTCATCAATTTTTAGTAAAGCTTTGGCTAGGCCATTTACTATAGCGTCAACTTGCCCCTTGATACCGCCTCCTTTGACGCGGACCGAGATAACAATTTTATCTTGACCAGTGATTTTTAGCGGTGCCAATAAATCTTGTTGCCACTCAAAATATGGTAGATAGAGTTTGTAGTCTTTGTCATTGATGGTGATACTAATACCACTGCTTTTTTCAGACATAATCCTAACTCTAGCAATAGCTGATTTTCTTCTACCAACGGCAAAGGTTATTGACTTGGACTTGATTTCTTCTGACATAGTATTATTTGATAATTAAGCGCTTAAGCATCCTGGGTCTTAATCTGTTTTTTGGCAACATATTGTGCAATATCTGGATAAAAGCTTTTTCTGGATTTTTAGCCATCATGTCTTTCAACTTGGTGGTTTTCAAATTACCAGGATATTGACTGTGACGATAATAAAGTTTGCTATCTAGTTTATTGCCGGTAAATTTAATACCGCTGATGTTGCTGATTTCAACAATATCACCGCACTCTGTGTTGGCAGCATAATTTATCTTGTGCTTACCCATGAGTAGTATCGCTACCTGAGAAGCCAAGCGTCCAGCTATTTTTCCTGTAGCATCAATGTTGTGAACTTTTCTTTCCATATTTTTATACTAATTCAATCTGAGCGAGCAAAGCGCCATCTCCCACTCGCGGTGAAATTTTAATAATTCGGCAATATCCGCCTTTGCGATCCTTGTATCTAGGACCCAAAACATCCAATACTTTTTGGACGGCTTTTTTGTCTGGCAAAATACCACTCAAAATTTGCTTATTATGTATTGACTTGACTTTGCCTCTAGTTATCAAGCGCTCCACAAAAGGCCGGAGTGCTTTGGCTTTGGCTTCAGTGGTAACAATTTTTTCATACAAAATAATTGACGTGGCCAAGTTTTCCAAAAGTGCTCGGCGCACATCAGAGGTTCTGCTCAATTTAGTTATATTCTTTCGGTGCCTCATGGTATTGATTATTTACTCTTTTTTACTCTTTTTTTTAATAACTTTTTTCTTGGCTGGTTCCGGCTTTGTTTCCTCGGCTTCGTCAGCTGCTTCTGGGGTAGCTTCTTCGGCTACCAAAAAGCTAAAATTATCACGCAAAATTATAGACGCCTGAGAAACAGCCCCGCGCGCATCAATTGTGCCGTCAGTCAAAACATCCATTATTAATTTTTCGTAGTTGGTCATTTCACCAACCCGTACAAATTCAATATTAAAGCCAACATTCAAAGCTGGTGAAAAATTGGAATCAATAGCAATGCTACCGATTGGCAATTTAATTTTTTCATCTCTTTGTTCGACAGCCACATAGCCCAAGCCACGTTCGACCGTAATTTCCATATTTAGCTTGGCTTGCTTATCGGTCATGGTGGCAATCAATAGATCTTCATTCATTATTTCCACATTGGAATCTTTTTTGATGTCTTTGGCAGTGACAACTTTTTCACCCTTAGCTTCAATATTTAATATAACTGGTTCATCACTGAATAGTTTCAGTCTTAATTTTTTCAAATTCAACATTATTTCCACCAAATCTTCTTTGACGTGACTAACGGTATCAAACTCGTGTTGAACACCCTCAATTTTGAAAGAAGTAACCGCTGCCCCGGGCAACGAAGATAGCATTACGCGACGCAAGGCATTGCCAATAGTAACACCATAGCCAGGAGAGCAAGGCTCAATAATCACTTGGTAATGATTATTCTTTTGGTCAATGACGCTAATTTTTTCTGGTAAGCTAATCTTATTCATTGTTTTATAATTAAATTTTTATTTTAAAATTAATAGTTTATTAACGTGAATAAAAATCAACGATCAAGCTGGTGGTGATATTCTTAGGCAAATCGTTTTGGTTTGGTCGGCTGTTGACAGTCAAAGCCAAATTTTTCTTGTCTAGTGAAAGCCAACCGGCTGGCTCGGTTTTTTCAATCTTTTCGGCTAAGGCCAACCAATAACCTTTTTTGGCCTTATTTTCCTTGACTTTGATTATTTCACCTGGCTTGACTGTATAAGAAGGGATATTTACTTTGCCAGTGCCAATAGTAAAATGGCCGTGAGTGACTAATTGCCTAGCCAAACGTCTAGTTGGCGCTAGTCCTCCGCGAAAAACCACATTATCCAAACGACTTTCCAACAAAATCAACAAATTCTCGTTGACGTCACCAGTCATTTTTTGGGCGCGACCAAAAGTCAAGGCAAATTGTTTTTCCAACAAACCATAAATGGCTTTGGCTTTTTGCTTTTCCATTAATTGCTTGCCGTATTCGCTGACCTTTTTGAATGACTTCTTTGGTCCGTGTACGCCACTAGGATAATTCCTCTTGGCTAGCGGAGATTTTTGAGTCTCGGCCACATTTTCACCAAAGCGACGGCTAGCTTTATGTCTCGGTTTTAAATTTCTTCCCATAAATATTAGTATAAAGTTACAAGTATAAAGTATAAAGTGACGAACGTGCTTTTTAAAGCTTTCTACTTTATGCTTTCTACTTTTTACTCATTAGACTCTTCTTGGTTTCTTAGGACGACAACCATTATGTGGAATTGGCGTCATATCTTTGATTGAGGAAACATTGATACCACTGCTGTGTAATGAGCGGATAGCCGCTTCACGACCAGCGCCAACACCTTTGACAAAAACCTCAACATCGGTCAAACCAAAATCTTTGGTTTTTTCTACGGCATTTCTGACAATAATACCAGCGGCATAAGGCGTAGATTTTTTGGCGCCCTTGAAGCCATTGACACCAGCCGAAGACCAAGCCAAGACATTGCCTTGCTGATCAGTCAGGGTGATAATGGTATTATTGTAAGTGGCCTGGATGTGGGCCTGGCCTTTTTTTACAACTTTCTTAACTTTTTTTCTAGATTTTACAGCTTTCATAAATATTAGTATAAAGTTACAAGTTTAAGGTATAAAGTGACGAACGTTATTTTTTAAAGCTTTCCACTTTGTACTTTAAACTTTTTACTCGTTTTATGTCTTTTGAGCGGCTGAGACACGACCACTACCCATGGTCACACGTTTGTTTCCACGAACCGAGCGACTATTGGTTTTGGTGCGTTGCCCATGTACTGGCAAACCTTTGGTGTGCCTAGTGCCACGGTAACATTTGATTTCTTTCAAACGCTTGATGTTGGTCATTCTTTCGCGACGCAATTCTCCTTCGACACGAAAATCTTTTTCAATAACCTGTCTCAAAGTATTGACCTGCTCTTCGGACAAATTCTTTACCCGAATATTAGGATCAATTTTGAGCTGTTTTAATATTTTGTTAGAGGAACTCAAACCAAGGCCGTAAACGGAGGTTAAAGCGATCTCTACTCTTTTTTCGTTTGGAAGATTGACTCCTGAAATTCTTGCCATCTTTATGAATTAATAATTGTTAATTTAGCCCTGTCTTTGTTTGTGCTTGGGGTTTTTACAAATGCAAACTAGCCGACCTTCACGGCGGATAACTTTGCAATCTTTACAAATTTTTTTTACTGAGGCGCGGACCTTCATCTCGTTAGAAATTTATTTAATAAATTATTTGAACAACTAAATGATTACTAAATTAATTGCGATAAATGATGCGACCCTTGCTCAAATCATAAGGGCTCATCTCCACCACCACTTTGTCACCGGGCAAAATCTTGATTTTAAACATTCGCATTTTTCCAGAAAGATGAGCCAATATTTCGTGGCCATTTTCTAGGGTGACTCGAAAATTAGTATTAGGCAGTAATTCGTTCACCTCCCCGACAACTTCTAAAAAACCTTTTTTACTTACTCTAGCTTCTGACATTTAATAAATAAGAAAATATCCTTACCTTGATAGGCAAGGTGATGTTTTCTCTAAGATTAGAACTTATGTTAATAATTACTTTAATTAATGCCTCTATATTATACAGATTTTTTTCAAATTGTCAATAATAATAGCCAAAAATAAGATAAAAAGCAAGCTAGAATCTTATTTGTGCCAATATTTTAGCTAATATTAGCCAATAAACTGAACCTCTTCCTGAAGCTGGATGCCATATTTATCCCGAATTTGCTGTTTGATAAAGCTTATTAACATGATCACCTGCTCGGCTGTGGCCTTGTTTGTGTTAATAATATAATTAGCGTGCTTTTCCGAAACTTTGACTCCACCAATAGTATGACCTTTTAAGCCAGCCCTTTCTATTATATAAGCTGTGGGAATCTTTTGGTGCTTGGCAAATTGGTCAGTGTCCAAGCCGCGCTTCTTTAAATCCTCTATATCCACTGTTTTAAACTCCACATTTTTGAAAATACAGCCAGCTGAGGGCTCATTGGGCTGAGTATCTTGACGATACTTTAATCTTTCGGCTACTAACTTTTGAGCTTCACCTAAATCCCCTTTTTCCAATTTTAACTTGGCTTCTATAATAATGGCTTTTATTTCTTTGAAAATGCTATGGCGATAGGCAAAGTGGCACTCTTCTGCCTGACAAACTTTGACTTGATAATTTTCATCAAAATAAGTGATTGTTTCGATCACATTAGACATGGCCAAGCCATAAGTGCCGGCATTGCCACGGATAGCACCACCCACTGTGCCTGGTATGCCAGCTGTAAATTCCAAACCAGTCAAACCCTGCTCTAGAGATTTGTTTAATAAATAAGCCACCAAAACACCAGCGCCAACAATGACTTCATCGTCGTGATATTCTAATTTTTGCAAATCTAGCTTGATGACCAAACCCCTAAAGCCAGCATCGGTAATCAATAAATTACTGCCACCGCCTAAAACCAAAATTGCTAAATTTTTTTCTTTAGCAAAATCAATGGCTTCCTGCACATCTTCTTGGCTTTTGGCTAGACAAAAATAATCAGCTGGCCCGCCAATTTTGAAAGTGGTGTAATCTTTTAGTAATATATTTTGTTTTATTTCCATGTTGTTTATTATTGTTCAATCACTATAAATTCACCTTCTTTTAAAGCATGAATTACCATATTCTTATCCCCATACTCTGCCAACTCTTTATAAGCTTCATCCCAATCAACTGCTCCCCTAGGATCATCGATACCGTAATTTGATTTGTAGTGAGGGATAAGTTTGATAGCTAAAATTCCCAAACCATCCATACATTTTCGCCAGTCACAAGTCCAAAAATATTTGGCCAAGGCATTCGAAGATGCTGACCTGATCGATACCACTTTGCCATCCCAAATATTAGGGATATCAAATTGCTTTAACCAGTATTGAACCAAATGATCATCTCCACCAAAAATTACTACAGCATCTGCTTGGTTAATTTGTTCTACAAATTTTTCTGGAAAGGCTAATTCAAAATGAGGTTTTACATTATCAGGCATCAATTCTTCAAATCCAACAACCCTAACTTTAAAATCTGTTTCCCAATCTTCTCTCTTTTGAGCAAAAAAACAAAACAAAACATTTGGTTTTTCTCCCAGGCCTTTTAAAGTCTCCTCAATAGACAACTTTTCTCCTTGGGGATTATTTAAAGATCCACCTGAATTTACAATATACTTGGTCATAATTTTATACTGACATTTTTTTGATATTTGTTCGAGCGTAGTCGAGAACTTCTCGACTCGCTACGCTCGCTCGAAGAAAAGATGAAATACTTACCCAAAAGAATTACCTTACCAATTCCCTAGCCAAATCATCAATATCCCCAGCACCAATAAACAATAAAATTGAATCCGTTGGATTGATATTTCTTAAAGTCTGCTTAACATCAGAAAACTTGGGACAATAATATTTTCTTTCATGTTGCATCAGGTTGATTATATCAGCACTTGATACTTGATCGTGCATTTTGTCTTCCCGACCGCGTACTTGATAAATGTCAGAAATCAAAACATAATCCGCCTGTGTAAAACTGGCCGCAAATTGCTTAAGTAATGTTTTGGTGCGATTGTGATGATGGGGTTGAAAAATAGCAATTACTTTTTTGTCAGGATAAAAATCTTTGGTAGCTTGTAGCAACCCTTTAATAGCATCTGGATGATGAGCATAATCAGAAATCACAATATTATTTTTCCATAAGCCCACGCGCTCAAATCGACGCCAAGTGCTATTGAATTCGTGCAGGGCATTCCAAATCTGGTGCTGATTGATGCCAATATTATCAGCCACGGCAATGGCGGCTAAAGCATTGTATACATTGTACAAACCGGGAATTACTAAATTGAACTCGGCCCATTTTTTGTTTTTCTTTTTTACAGCAAAAGTTTGTTCGCCCTTTTTTATCGTCGGCTTAGAAAAACAATATTGATTACTTGGAGCTTGACCAAAATTTACAGTCTGCCCGCCAAAATTTATTTTACTACTATTCTTGTCATCAATATTTTTGAACAACACTCCAGTCTCGGGTAATTTATTTACAAATTGCTGAAAATGTTTTTTGATATCAGCCAAATCTTTGAAATAATCCATGTGATCCTCAGCCACATTAGTTAAAACAATTATCTGGGGGTTGATCTCCAGCATATGCGCTTGCCACTCGCAGGCCTCAACTATCAACCACTCACTCTTACCAAAGCGAAAGTTACTCCCCCACTGGGGGACTAGACTACCGACTATGACTGTGGGGTCCAATCCAGCTTTTTCCATAATCAAACCCAGCATGGCTGTGCTTGTGGTTTTGCCATTGGTGCCGGCTATAGCTATTGTTTTGTGCTGTTTGCTCAAAAAACCCAAAAATTCAAAATAGCTAAGCACGGGAATTTTCAAGCGACGGGCTTTGACAAACTCGGGATGGTCGCTTGGCAAAGCTGAAGTGTACAAAAACAAATCAATATCTTTGGTGATGTTGCTTGTTTTTTGTTTGTAGTTGATCAAAACATCTTTGGCTTCCAATCTCTTGGTCACTTCAGATTTTACAATATCTGAGCCAATAACTTTTTTTTCGGCCTGCAAAAAATAATAAGCCAAAGCCGACAGCCCAATGCCACCAATGCCTGATAAATATACTTTATTTATTTTTTGCAAATCTAGGTTCATTGTTTAAAAATAAATCTAATTATTTACAGATAGTTTGATATTCTGGATTATTCAAAACATCTTTTGAAATAACTACTTTACACAAATCTGTTCTGGATTTTTCTTTGATTAAATTATAATAACACGTGTCTAATGACCATTGATATAAATGAGCATTATCTATTTTTGTAATATTAGCCGCTTCTTTACAATATTCCGATTTATTATAAATCTTAGCTAACTCGGCGTAACAATCACTTTTTTTATTTCTATCTAGCGTATAGTCTCCTGAATAACTCTTGCAAAGTGTCAAATAACCACTTTCTGTGTCTAAGTGTCTACCGTCTGGTGTATTGGCAATACATTCTTTTTTCAAATAATCTGGGTAAGGGTTATAGTATTCGCAAATATTTGGATCTAGTAATTCATAGGCCAAATTATTTACACAAGTAAGTACTTTGTTTGATTCTGAAGATTCACATACCTTAGGATCTTTGGTGTTAAAAGCTATAAACCAAAGGCAAGTGTTATAATCGTCAGAAGACATCTTGTCTTTATATTCGTCGCAGTCGGATTTTTCATCCAAGTATTTAAAAGTAGGATTAATACACATAGAAATTTCATCCTGCCCAAGTAACATGCATGGCCTTAAACTTTTTTCTTTTTCCACATACTGAGCTAAGCAAAAATCTGTAGTTGAATTATCTATTTTAATACAATCTTCGGCCTTACCACTATTAAACAAAATATCATCGTAGCACCAGTCTTTATATATTGAACCAGCTGAGAAACCAACTGTATCACAATAATTTGGTTCACTAAAGCCCGGGTGTCGGCTTATTGATTCCAAGCACACATCTATCGCGTTATTATCACCCATTGTTTTGCAAATAGCTACAGCCTCTGCAACATTAAAGTTTGGCTGAGCAAATATGGCTTCAAGTCTATCATTTTTAGCATTCTGTTCTAAGGTCCATAAATTATTAGGGTCGTGATTAGTCAATATCTCTGTTAAATCTGAGTAACCATCGCCATCTGTATCCACATTATTATCGCTAGTATGATACTGATCTTCCATATATACATTCAAACCATCTTGATCAACGTCAGTTTTCAACATATTTAACATAAAATCATAAGCATCCTGATTATAAACACCACAAAGATTCGACATCATTTCATCACCCTCTGGAGATGAACCAACTGCAAAAAAAGACTTATCATCTGATTCCGTTTTAAGAATCGTTGTAGAACCATTATTTTCCTGTAGAGAATTAGTTGTAGCCGATCCAAAAATAGAACCATCCGGAAAATACTGAGAAGCTTCTGGATGATAATACATATAACAAGTCAATAATACTTTCTGCTCTTCTTTTTTTGTATAATCTACCATTAATACATCAGTCGAACTAGCATTATTACTATCGCCTATATTGATATTATTAGTAACTTTTTTTGAATTTAAAAAAGGAATACTATCTTTTAGGCCAGTAAAAAACCAAGCATAAGCCAGGCCACCTAAAAGTAAAAAAACTACCACTAAAATAATTATTATTTTGGGGTTCAATTTTGATTTGGGCATTGATGCCTGAGATGTAATAGAATTAGCCGATGGTGTAGTGTTGATATTAAGTGGTGGTAAATTATTAGTTGGTGGCGACTGATTGTTTAAATTTTGTAAATTGTCCATATTTTTTTATTTATTTTTTGCAAATCTAGGTTCATTATATTTATAATAGCAAAATTATTGGATGTTGGTTGTGAAAACACCAGCCGCATATAACTTTTCAACCAGCTCAGTGCGATCAGGATTCAAACTCAACATTTGCTCATGAATCTCTTCACCGTTCAAGGCCCGCTTGACACCATGCTTATCATTTATCCGATGCAAAGCATCATAGACATCAGCCATGGCCAAAATCCGACCATACTCATTGATTAGGGTCTTTGTGTCTTCGCTATATTCATGAAGAGATTTTGGTAACTCTTCTGGATAGGGCCTGGTTTGGAAGCGGTGATGCCTGAGTATTACCTCAGCAGTAAAATCAAACTTGTCACGCAATAACTTATAACCACTTTCCACATGTGCCTGAACATTGGCTGTGTCTTCTGGCGTCCAACCTTCAGTTTTTAACAAAGTTGACGCTGGCACCATGGTTTTACCGACATCATGTAGTAGACCAGCATAAAGCAATACTTTTTCATCAATACCCATGAACTTAGCGATCTGACGCGCTATCAAACCAACTCGCAAAGAATGCTCATAAGAGCTTTGGTGTTTATCTTTGATAAGATCTAAATATTTATGAATAGCTTCACGTTTGTTTGGCGCAACTTGAAGCTCATCCAGATCCGTCTGAACACGATCTTCCAAGCTCACGCTAGTATCAAAATAATCCACAAATTCCCTAGTGTCTGCCTTACCATTGACCTCAAGATTATGAGCGTGGCCCATAATGGCTTTTTGCCCAGCAATTATCTTGGGATCAAGATCTTCTACTGGGGATTCTGGTTTTTTTACCGGCGCCACAACGCCCATCTCTAGCAATTCTGACATATTTAAATCATTTTATACAAAAATTATTTCTTGGCTTGATCTTTATTTATCATTTTGAAGGCCTCCTCTACTGTGGGCATAAACTGCGCTGGAAAAATAATCGTAGAATTTTTCTCCACACTGATCTCCGCCATGGTCTGCAAAGTACGCAACTGCAAAGCTACGGGGTGCTGAGAAATAAGATCGGCGGCTTGACCCAATTTGGCGGCAGCTTGAAACTCGCCTTCAGCGGCCACAATCTTGGCGCGACGCTCACGCTCGGCCTCAGCTTCTTTGGCCATAGCCCTCTGCATATTGTCTGGTAAAAAAATATCTTTGATCTCAACAGCTGTCACTTGCGCTCCCCAGGGCTCAGTGTGTGTATCAATAACATTCTTGATCTGCTCATTGATCTGACTGGTCTGCGACAACAATTGATCCAAATAAAATTGACCAACTACATTACGCACCGTAGTCTGACTGATCTGATTGACAGCTTGATAAATATTCTCAATAGCAATCACTGATTTTGAAGCATCGACAATGTGATAATAAGCCACAGCCGCAATATCAATGGAGACATTGTCCTTGGTAATAATCTTCTGCGAAGGAATATCCATAGTGATTGTTCGTAAAACTACCCTAGTCATTCTTTCAAAAATAGGAATGATAAAAACCAATCCCGGACCGCGCATACCACTATATTTACCCAAGAAAAACACCACTGCCCGCTCGTATTGCTTGATGACCCTTAGCGAGGCAAATAAAATGACCACCAGCACCAAAATAATGAAATAAAGTGTGTCCATAATAATTATGTTAAATTAATTAAAAACAACTTGAGTTTAACACTAAAATTGGAAAAAATAAAGGGTTTCGTGAAATAAACTATATACAAAATAAATAATAGGGGCTATACTAAAAATAGCCATGAAACTCACAAAACCATACTTAATTTATGCTGTAATTGCCCTGCTAGTGCTAGCTGGAGCTGGGCTTTATTTTCTGAAAGTAATCAAGCCAAAAAGTATACCCAATAGCTTTGTTTTACAAGTACCTTTCAGCGCTCAAGCTCCCACTGACAATTGGAGTCGCAATGAAGATTGTGAGGAAACCAGTCTGGCCATGGTCGATACATTTTTGAAAGGAAACACCCAGGACAATATCACTGCCTCACCAGCGCAAACTGCCATCGACAATCTCAAAAAATGGGAACAAGCAAATTTGGGATACAACGCTGACACCGGAGCTTCAGCCACCACCAAAATGGCCGAAGGCGCTCTGGGCTTGAAAATAAAACAAATCCAAGATTACACTGAACTAGATTTGAAAACCGAACTGCTCAAAGGCCACCCCATACTACTGCCCATCAATGCCAAGCTTTTGAACAGTCCCCAATACATAGAAGATGGACCAACCTATCACATGATAGTCATCAGGGGCTTCCGTGGCCATACTTTTATCGTCAATGACCCCGGTACCAATGCTGGTGAAGCCAATGAATACTCTTTTGCTACTCTACAAAAAGCCTCGGCTGATTGGGATCATGTCACCAAAACCATGAATGCCAAACGTAAGATTGCTTTGGTGGTATCAAAGTAATTGGACAAAAAAATACTTTCTTTAAAAACTAATCAATCCGATTAGTTTTTTGTACCTAGCGCTACGCTAGTAATTTTTTTGAGTAGCCAGCCCAAAAATATAAACAAAAATAAATACAAAATAGTAGCCAACCAAGCTGGGGTGTATTTATAAAACAAATCGTAACGATAAAGAATTGGCCAATGCAATAAATATATTTCGTAAGAATAAAAACCAAATAATGAAAATAATTTTACATCAAATTTTTTAATTAAAAATATAACTAATACGGCTAGCAATGTAAACAAGCTGGTTAGCTGTTCTTTCAGGGGTTGGCGGTCGACATTGGAATGATAGGCAGTGTAAGCAAAAACCAAAAGCAAAATACCAGCTAAAAAATAATACATAATAATCCTACTCGGTCTTTGGTGATGAACTATTTCTCTGACAATTTTGACGAGTCGACTAAGTTTGTGGCGCTGAGAATACAAACCAGCCAAAAGCACGCCCAAGGGAAAGGCCAAAAGATGAACTTTGTACAGACGAATTACATCCACAAAATGACCAGAGTCATTGTGTAAAAGTAAATATGATGTAAAATAAATTGCCAAAGCCGATAGCCAATAATATTTTTTGGAGAAAAACAGTGGAAATATAAGATAATAAAATAAAATAAGAGAAAAATACCACAGCGGTGAATTGATGTCGATCGCTAAATCAGCCCTAGGAAACCAACCCAAAAATGAGCGAACAATATAAGCCCAAGCATAAGTGCGGTGTAAAACGAAATAATCTAAAACCAAAAAAAATATCAAAATCAACCACAAAGGAATAAATAATTTTACCAAACGCTTTTTATAAAATTGCCAAATAGATGTATGCTTACGCAGTGCACTAGTGGTCAAACCATAGCCAGACAACAATAAAAACAAGTTGACTCCGACACCAGCGGCGATGGACAAAGGAAATAAAAATCGATGATCGCTAAGCAAAAAATAGCCAATATGGCCAAAAATAATCATAAAGGTAGCCAATCCTTTTAACTCTTGAGAAACTAGGTTGGAAAAAAATTCTTGATGCTTTTTCTTTCTAATAGACAATAAAACAGCAACTATAAAAATTATTATAAAAATGTAAGTAGAGCTTACTGTGTTATTTATTAATATCGGCATAAATTATCTGCGACCAAAGCTGATACCCTTGGGTTGAAGGATGAAATAAATCTTGGGAATAATAGCCGTCTTGCTGACTCAACTCGACAAGCGCCTTTTCCAAATCAACATAAACCAAACCGTAATCCTGCGCCAACCCTTTAATAATCTGATTGTAGGTTTTGGTTTTTTGTCTAAAATAATAATTATAAGGTGGCCACAATAGTCCGTCAGTGCCGTTGTTGGGCAGACCAATCAAATAAATTTTGGCTGGTGTTTTTTGGACAAGCTGATCCAAAATATAGATATAATTTTTTTGAAAAACAGCTTCTTTGATATTACCGTGCACATCATTGGTGCCGATCAGCAAAGTAATAATATCGGGCTTGGCAGAAATTGCTTGATCAAGCTGTCCAGCAATCAAGTGGCTAGTCCTAGCACCGGAAGAAGAAAAGTTTTTCAAGGTTATTTTGACTGATTTATCTTTGGCTAATTCTTCGGCCAGTAAATAAGGAAATGACTCTTGGTAACTACTAGCCCCACGACCAGCCGTGAAGCTATCACCCAAAGCCACATAAACTAGAGTTGTAGAGCTGGTCTGACTGTCTCCGATATCATAAACCGCCTGGCGCTCAATATCCAGCAGGCCACTATGACCCAAGCGATAATAAATAAAAAAATGCGCCAGATATAAATAAACACCGCCTAATAAAATTATGGCCAAAAATATTAAAAACTTTTTATTTTTTATTTGCTTCATTTTTTATCACTACAATATTTTTTATAAACCGCATCTTCCAATAATAATTTGGCCACGACATCACGTAATCCATAACTGCGCGTGATAGACAAAAGACCACTGTGTCCATGACGCACTTGTTCAATTTTCTTAATCAACATCTCGGGCGTATAAAATTTTTGTGAGCCCTCTATATTACCAAAAGCCCTAAGCTTTTCATATAGCTCGTCAAAAGAAACAACATTTTCAATACCGATGCTGTCGTGTTCCAATGGATTACCCTGCTTATTGTACTCAAAATTCATAATTTTATACCTTCTTATTTTTTGATTTTTTAATACTATCGATAATTGCCAGAACAATACCAATACCCATTAAACTATAGCCAAGCCAGTCGCCATTTCCAAAAACAATTCCGGCTATTACAAATACAAAGGCAAAAGATGCTAATTTGGAAAGTGGCTTTTGCATTTTTTTTCTGGTAAAAATTAAAACCAACATAATTACTGCCAAAGCAATAATAGATACTAAAATATAAATTTGTGGTGTATTCATTTTTTTATTTTAAACTGTTTTTCTATAAAGATAAATTTGCCACAATATTGCGCCAGTGGTAACAATGCCGAGTCCTTGTCCAATAATTAATACCCAATCTTTTAATAAGATGCCGTGTAGGGTCCACATGACATAAACCAAAAAAGACAAGCCAATAAAAGCGGTAGAAAGCCCTTGGGTAGATTTATTTTTATAATTTTTACGTATTTGATCAGGAAAACCGACTAATTTTACTAAAACACCAAGGCCAACTGTTAAAAATCCAACAATGGCTGTAAATGTTAATGTGTTCATTTTTTTATTTTAATTATTTATGGTTGTAATTGAGTAGTTTTGGTGCCGTCTTCGCAGGTATTTTTTTCACTCTTACCACTGACACTGCGACAAACATTTTTGTCTTGGGAGGTCACACCCACATTAAACAAACACTTATCTCTAGTGCCCTTACTCTCAATTTTTTCACAAACACTAGCATCAGTACTGACATTGGCTACACCATAAATACATTCATAATTAGCTGCTTTATCAGTAATATAATTACAAGTGCTGACTGATCTTTTATCCAAAGCTATAGTCCGCAAACAAAAATTACGATTGTTGACATCCACCGTGATAGATTGACACAATTGCTCATCTTTGTTGTGAATAGCCACTACTTGATAGCAAGCTTCTTTTTGACCAGTGTCCTCTATCTTAAAACAAGTATCAGCATCATAGGTGGTAGTGCCTACCAGATAATAGCATTGGGCGCGCTGTCTACTATCCACTACTTTGCCACAAAGCAAATTGCCACCAGTGACAGCAGCGACATTAGATAAACAAACATCTTTGTATCTTTGCTCGGTGATCTTGTCGCAAATCTTTTCGTCTTTTTGGGTTTTGGCAATCACTACATAACAATTAGTTTTATTATTGCCGGTCATATTATCACAAATGCCCGGGTCATTATTTTTGGCCGCTACTTTGGTAAAACAATCATTGCGATAATAATCGGCCACAATCGTGGTGCACAAATTCATGTCACCTTTGGCTTCGGCAATTTGAGAAACACAAGCGCCAACTGTATTGGCATTGGTGATAGAGGTGCAGAGATTGGCGTCATTGCGTTTGATAGCTAGCTGGTTGTAGCAAGGATCTTTGTAACTATCCTGAGTAATCTTGCCACACAAATCCAGCTTGTCGCCGGCTACAGCCACTTTGGACAAACAATTGTCTTTGGTGCTTGAGTCTTTGATCTCATCACAAAGTTTTTCGTTTTTGGCGGCTTCAGCCACGCCAGCCAGACAACGCTCTTTCCGTGCCTCGTCCTCCATCTTGCGACAAATCTTGGGATTTTTTTTATCAATGGCTTTGCTCATGTCAGCATCCAAAAAATCAAACAAGCCAGCACAGCCAGTCAAGACAAAGATGCTTAAAATTAAAACTGCTACTGAACCAATTTTTTTACTAATTTTAAAATTTGGCATATGGTTAAATTATTTTTTAGAGAATATATTTTTACCCAATTCAATAACTAAATCTGATAAACTATAACAAAATAAAGCTACCCCAATAAAAAATACTGCGCTTGAAATATTTTTAACAGCATCTAATGTCAGCTGGGTGTTTGGACTAGTGAACCCAATACCATAACTAATTAAAATAATTATACTGGAAATAACAATTAAAAATCCATTTTTTGGTAATTCTTTTTCTTGTTTTTTCTTTAAATAACTTGGTTGTATAGATAAAACAAGAGTACCAATTATAAGAAAGAGTGAGATGAGATCCCAAATATATTTTCCTTCGTCATTATACAAACGCAAAAAACCACTAAGACCACTCATGATAAAACCAGTTAGTGATAATTTAGAAATAAAACTAAAAAATTTTACTTGCCATTTATAAAGAATCATAAAATTATCTACTGCTCCTTCTAGCTGTTTTCCTACTCTCGGTTCTGGTTTCTGTCTTTACACTATTATCAGTGCCATGACAGTGATACTCACCATATTTTAAACCCCAATTTTCGCAATTGGTATAGCAGGTATGACAACCATTGTTGTCGGTCCTGCCTGGATGAGCATAAGCTGTCGGCACAATAATAAAATTAGCTACTATGAAAATAGCTAATAATAATTTTGTTTGGCGCATAGGTTAGGGCATTACTGTCAAGCCAATGACCAGGGCTGTTCCTAAGATCACGGAACATAAAATCAAAGCAACTCCTTTATTGCCGCTTTTGATTTCTTCCCACTCATTGATAGGAGTAATCCAAGAAAAAACTTTTACCAAGATGCCTAGAGAAATTGCCATGGAAATGGCACCAGTAATTGCCCAACCAAAAGTGATCAAATATTCTTTAAAAATTTGCATACTGTTTATTTTAAATAGGTATTTCTAGCTTTCAATATTTCAATTTTATTGCCCAAGTTGTTAATTTCAATTTTCTGATTATTGATTTCATCTTTTAATTTAGCACTTTCTTCAGAATATTTTTGATAGAGATCATTATATCTCAAATACAAATCTTTTTCTTTAATCAAATCAAAAAAAACCAAAGAAATTGTGGTAATAAAAGCCACTGCAATTACAACTATGGCACCAAGTAATAAATTATCAACCCGTTTTAAACTTTTTTGGTAATCAATTAAATCAAGCTTAATTATTTTCCCTTCTTCCCTTAATGCCCCTAGTTCATAGCTAGTAGTCTCTCTTAAGTTTATAAGGGCGCTGGCCTTTGAGTCTTCCTGAGCCTGTTTTTCTACATCAGACCACGCATTAGTTAATGGAGACTGTCCTACTAACTGGTCTGTGCCCGTGGTTTTATTTGGTAAATAATCTTGTTTCTGGTTTTCCATAGAACTTTAAATAAAAACACTACTTCCACCCCTGATCAATAATTTTCCACACGACCTGCTCTTGGGGCATTTGGATTGGTCCTTGCGGAGTTTGTTGAACCATATTAATTTGTTGTTTTCTATATTCAACCTTTAGTTCAAAATGATTGGCGAATTGTGAACTCTCAATATAAGCAATTTTATAAGCTTTGTTGTTCTGCATAGCATTTTGACCAAGCTCATTTTCTGGATTCCACAATATATCAAGCTCCATTTCTTTTTTGTATTCTTCAAAAAGATCTGTCATAGATTTTGATAATTCCTCGTCAGCAAACTGAACACTTTTAAGACCCAGGTCTTCTCTGGCTTCTTTACGGCCAATAAAATATTGATGTGAATAAAGTTTTTCCGTAAAATAATCAACCAACTTATCAACCTCATCTTCTCTCATTGGTGTTTTATGACTCTTCAAAAGTCGCTTGGCTAGCATTCTGATGAGATTATGGATACGATTGACATTACCGAGGGCTAAGGGATGAATTTGCGGGTTTGCTTCTACAAATTTATTAAAAATGCTAGCAAGCTGCTCGTCATTTTTAATACCAAATTTATTTTTTGCTAAGTCAAAATAAGCCATGACGTCTTCCACGGAAATAGGAATTTTGCCCTGTTGATTCTGAGGATCTTGCGGATTAAAAACATTGGCCGTTGATGGATCAATTGGCGATAGTTCAGAAAGATTACTCATAACAATTTCATCGGCACCCAAAGAAATCATAGTAGCTGCGCTATGCGCTTTGTAGGGAACTATGACTGAAAACTTGTCGCAATATTCACGAATCATGGAAACCAAACGCCAGGGCACCATGGTATCACCGCCGGCACTGTACAAAAATAAATCAATGTTTTCGGTTTTGCCGATTAATTGGAGCTGCTTAGCAATAATAGGAATAATATCCATTGCCACGCGGGCATTGATAGGTCCCTGACGATCACTAGTCAGATAAGTAATCACCCGTGAATTCCTGGTTTGCTCAATTTTTTTGATTAAGTCTGTTCTGGCCATATTTATTAAATTTAAGAGTCTAATTTACGCCTCTATTTTATCCCTAAATTTGACTTCTGTCAAAGCATGCAAAGTAGCTTTTCTGGCCAAAAATAGCCTAATTTATAACTCCTTATCTATTCTTATTTGTCCACATATTTTCCCACCATTCAGAAACCCTGACCGTCAACATTTCGGCCCCAAGTTTTTTAGCTGATTCGGTTTTTAGATTTCTATATTGCACGTTGCTGTGATCAGCTTCGCCCTTGCCATTGAGCCAGATATCTGCCTCTTTATTACCCTGATGAGCATATTCTTTGAGCAAGAGTATTTGGTCTAGCAGATCGGCGTCTTTGGCAGTGATAGCTTCTTTGCTTTGTCGAACTTCAAACTCTTGGTCCATTTCGTATAGATCCTGAAAAGGCAGACTGCCCAGCTGATCTTTGGCAATCTCATCATCAAATATTTTGACATATTTTTTGTGCACGTAGTTGTGATCACCGCTGCGTACTTCTTTGCTGTCGTGTATCAAAGCCATCATCACTGTTTTGTAAGGGTCAACTCCTTCCATCTTAGCCAAAAACCAAGCAATGATCGCTACCCGATAAGAGTGGGTGGAAATATTGTCTGACAAGTCTTGAGACAACAGCATCTGCTGGTGCATGCGAGGTAGCTTTTTCATAGTACCGACTTCAAACAGGAAGCCGACGATTTTTTTGATATCTTTTTCTGGGGTAGGCATATTGTTTATTGTAAGATTGTTAATTTTTGGTATATTTTTTAATTATTTTTTTGGGTATTCATAAAATTATTTATTATGTTTTACATATCTGACACCTCTACCTTGACCCATTCTTTCAATTAATCGTAAAGCCACCAACCTAGCTAATGCTTGCTTGATAGTCACTTGCGGTACTGCCCCTTTGAGACGTTTATCAATCTCGGCTACACCTAGAGCTTCATCATTTGTAAATACTGCAAAAATTTGCCCTTGTCTTTCTGATAAGAGTTTTTCTGGCTGCTCGGAATTCATGATTTCTTTAGCCTTAGTAACTTGAAGCAATAAACTATCCAGCAAAAAATTTAACCAGGGCGAAATATCTTCATGATCAGTTTTGTGATGCTTTTGTGTAGCCCTAAGTGCTAAATAATAATCTTCTTTGCGATCTTCTATAATTTCATCTAGAGAAACATAAGGCACATAAGTATAATCACTACGAAGTAAAAGCAAATTGGTCAAAGCGCGACTCAGACGACCATTACCATCAAGAAAGGGATGAATTGCTAAAAATTCAAAAATAAAATTCGCTATGATTAAAACCGGGTGAAGCTCTTTTTTGACTAACTCTTCATTTGCCCAGGTAATAATTGCTTCCATTTCGGGTTTGACTAAATATGGTTTGCTGGGATTAAACAAAACAACTTCTCTATTTTGATCATCTTTCATGACCACGGTATTGTCAGCACTCTTGTACTTGCCAAAATGGGATTGGTCTTTAACGCTAAACTGCAAAAGAATACCATGAAAATGCAAAATATTATTTTCTGTCAACTTGAGTGTACGATGATTATCAAAAATCCGACCCAAAAGATCAGCATAGCCAGCCACCTCCTGCTCATCTCTATTTTTAGGAGCTTTGGCCTTTAAGCCACGAAGTAGCCTAGACACTTCGACATCACTCATTTTTGACCCCTCAATTCGAGTAGAAGATCCGCTTGAAGTGATAATTACCGATGATTTGAGGCGACCCAAAATCTGCGGACTAATCCGCAAACTTCCTTGCCAAAGACCCTTAAATTCATCAATTTTAGCAATTTTCCCCAATATCTCTTGGCTTAGTTTTATTCTTTTATTAAAGCTATTTTGGCTCATATTTAAGATATAATTAATGTATATAATCAACTATATACAATTATATACGAAAGTATCCTAATTTGTCAATATTTAGTGAATATATATTGTTTATTACCCTCTATTCACTAAAATTTGAGTATGTTCCAAAATGGAACTAGTTGCCTACATTTCACTATATATTTACAAATTACTACTATTATCCTATACTTCTAATAGAATCACGACGAAAAAGTTCTCGAAGGGGTTAGTCCCGAAGAGAGCTTTTTCATTTACTCTCTTTTTTTGCTGTTTTCATAATTTTAGGCAAATTTAATAATTAAACTTGCCTGTTTTTTCCACAAAAACTGTCTTAATTATGAAACTTTTTAGGTGGAAAGTCAACAAAAAAACACCCCCAAATTAACGGTCTGGCCTACTATTTATCATCAAAACGTAACATTTTTCTAACAAGTAAGCGTAGTTTCTGAGGATTGCGAGTGTTGTAACGTAATTGCACCTCTTTGAGGTGTATTTGGTAACGATT